>ENA-UOJT01000211-UOJT01000211.1-human-gut-metagenome-genome-assembly--contig:-C15-NODE-211-length-44306-cov-108.405663_pt1 | contig 44306 bp, 32 predicted proteins | sample MGYA00242357_ERZ723904 | MGnify/ENA metagenome assembly ERZ723904 | reverse complement strand
GTTATAATATATATATAGGGGTGGACTGGAATTTCGCACTCGCTGAAAAATAAACTGGAACAACTGGAACAACTGGAACGAATCTATTCTGTTATCTTCTAAAAGACTGATAGATAGACGGTTGGCTTGTTTTTGTTCGTTCCAGTTTGATGATTCCACTTCCCTTTATACGGCTTTTTGCCCTTTCAAACGCCCTCTTTTGGCATTTTCAACCCTCTGTTTTTTCGGGATCTCCTCCCTTGGCTGCATGCGACAAGCCAATCAAGCCTTCTTCCGCAAAATCTGCTTGCATCACTTTTCCCGTTTTCCGCACCCTCTTCCTCACGTTTTGCCCACGCCAAGCACATAAAAGGCCCTTTGCCTCCATTTTTGCGCACGTCTCGTCAAGGTTTGTCCGGCGAAGGGGAAGACGAGAAATTTTTCCCCCTTTCGCCCGTTATATACCTATATATAGTCTATATCATTACTGCGTCATGATAATAAAGATCAATACAGGTATCCCGGAGGGGAAGAAAGAGAGAACTAACCCAAGTGCTAACAAACCCTCATTTTTGGTGCTTGCCCATCGACAGGTGAGGCAGATGTCCGACGTGCGGAGTGTCAGCACTATTGGCAATTACAAGACCGCCCTGCGCTCGCTGGAGCGCTTTCTCACCATCGAGGGCAAGAATCAAGCCTCCCTTACGCGCAAGATAGTGGTGCGCTACGATCATTGGTTGGCCGAGGGAGGCGTGAGCAGCAACACTCGTTCCTGCTATCTGCGATCCCTACGCGCCCTCTACAACAGGGTAGGAGGGAGCCGACGTCGCATGGACCTCTTCGCCGAGGTCTTTACTGGCAACGCCCCGACCCCGAAGCGTGCGCTCTCTGTGGCAGAAATAAGGCGTGTGCGATCCCTTGATATGACTGGCGACTGGCAACGACAACTCGCCCAGGACGTTTTTCTGTTTAGTCTTTATGCGATGGGCATGCCCTTCGTAGATATTGCCATGCTGCGCTGGAACGCCATTGAGGGAGGTAATTTGACGTATCGCCGGCAAAAGACAGGGGCGCAGGTCTGCGTCCATCTGGAGCCGTGTATGCGGAGAATCCTCCAGCGATGGCGGGGAATGAATGGCGACCGTCTCTTTCCCCTGGTGCCTGATGACGCACAAGGTGAGGAGGCCGTGCGCCTCTATCGTGCCGCCCTGGCCCGCTACAACCGCCAGCTGCGGCAGATGGCGGAGCAGGCAGGTGTGCGCAAGACGCTCAGCTCCTATGTGGCGCGCCACTCCTGGGCCACGCTGGCCTACGACAAGGGAGTAGCCATGCCCGATATCTCTGTGGCGATGGGCCACACGAATGCACAGACAACAAAAATCTATATCGAACAAAAGGATCAGATGAGGGTGGCAAGGGCCAATAGAAAAGTGCTGGACTTCATCGACGAAGACCTCCCCAAGGGCGCGAATGGACGGCCTCCGCAAGCAACACCTCTTGCTAAGAGGTGTGACCCCGTCGAACATGGGATTTGAGCTGTTTTGTCGTCAGCTTTGTAAAGGACGTTTGATCCGTTGGTTGATAACTGGGTGCAAAGTTACAACAAAAGGAAATACCAGCCAAACTTTTTGCTAAAAAAACACATTTAGCGATCTTGTTTTTCCCTAAATAGGGTGTTTAGTTATTCCTTATCTATTGTTAATCACCATTTTACACCCCTTTTTACACCTCTTAGCAAGAGGTGCGGAAGGAGGGGAAGCCGTTTACAAAACTAAAGGTAGCGTCCTGGATGATGAATCCTGTGCGCATCAAAAAAGTATCGGAATAAATAAACTAAGTTGTAAATAAAAACATCATGCTATTATGAAAAGAAACGAAAGAATCACGTCCTCTTGGGGATTCCTGGCCCAAGGGACCAAGGCGGCGCTATGCTTGCTCGTCTTGATGCTGTCTGTGCAGGCGGTGTTCGCACAGAAAGATCCGAAACAATTTGTGTATAATGGGTTTACCTATCTCTACAATGGTGATGGAACGGTAGCGTTTACAGGAAACAAATTCAAGGAGGCAGGCAAAACTGATAAGGATAAGTACAGCAAGGAAAAACCCTATCCAGAAGTGATCGTTGTTCCTGATTTCGCCTACGACGAACGGACAGGCAATACTTATCCCGTCACAAGTGTGTCAAATGGAGCATGCGAAGGAGATGCACAAGCTTACTGTAATACCAGAAAGATTATTATTGGAGACAATGTCGTGCAAATTGGTAATGACAGTTTTAAAAGTTTTGGCAAGAGAGACAAAACGTCAGGTTCTAGGGAAATTATCCTTGGTAAGCATGTAACGCAAATCGGAGAAAACTCGTTCACCGAATTTGGAAAGGGGGAGCTGAAAGATAAAAAAAATAATCAAGAACAGTTTAAGGTGTATATTCAGACCGATTATAAGCCCTATTGTAAAATTGAGGGTGAAAAATTGAAATCGAATCCCTTTAGAGAGGTCAGAGGCGTTACCTTTTATGTCAAGAGCGAGGAGGTTTACAAAACCTTTATGACCACCGATAAAGATGAGATGAAGGAGGACTCATGGCCCAAATTCGATGCTAATGATAAGAAAAATATAAAGGAGGGGCGTCGCAATGAGTATAACTATGCTGGTTTTGAACTAGTGTCCACCACGGGCAACAAATGGCAGACGGCTGTTTTCCCAGAGACGATGAACGCTACGAAGTTAGCACAATACTATGGCCCTGAAACAAAGGTTGCTCGGATGTCAGCTGATGAGTATACTTATGATGATGAAAAAGGCTATATCGTGTGCTTTAAAGAGGTTGATGGAGATGTGGAGGCCAATGTGCCGCTTCTGATCAAACCCACATGGGAGAATTGTCTCTATGTCGACGATGGTCACTATCCCGATGATAGGTCAAATACTATCAGCGTAGAGGACAAAGACCGTGGCTATGTCATCAATATGATCGGCGTCACTTCCTCTGTCACAGATGATGGTTACACGCTTACACATGGTCAAATATGCCTTCGAAGTTGGATTGAGAATGGTGAGGAGTTTTTGAGGTTCTACCAGGCCGTTAGTGATAATCCTACGGAGAATCCTGCAACAGATGTGCGAGTTAGAAAGGGCAAATGCTACTTTGAGGTTAGAGACAGAAACAATGATATTGTGACGTTTAAGACACTTGACTACCAAATAGATGAGAATGTGACGGGTGTAGAGGAGGTACAGCGTGCACCAGCTGTCCAGGATGGTCGCATCTATAGCATCACAGGCCAGTATGAGGGCACTTCGCTGGAGGGACTTCCCAAGGGCATTCACATCATGAACGGACGCAAGTTTGTTGTGAAATAAGTCAGAAGCAAAAAGTATAACGTATTAAATATTCATTACGACAATGAAAAAGCAATATATAAAGCCCGTGGTGACGGTCGTCAAGATGACGGAAAGCCATGCTATCATGGCTGGATCCGTGAAGTTGAATGGATTCATCGAGAACGATCCGACAACGGACTTGGACAACGACGGAATCAGTATCTACTGGGGCGGTACGCAAAAGAACGATACCGAACAGAAAGAGAATGGCTTCTTGTGGGCTGACTAATCTCTCCCCACTTGTTTCTCGAGGTGTCTGTGCTGTGGCGTCACGATCAAGGCGCCACCGCCCCAACTTCTACTTATTGTATAAATAAGTTCTCTCGCTGCGCGTGAGCGTAGTGTAATATTGATCACTTAGTCGCATTCGCAGGGCAGAGGTCCGACGGAATGCGGCTTTTTTGCGTTTTCTGCCGATTCTCTGAGCCGATTATTTTGTCATGTGTGCATTTATAGCTATCTTTGCACCATTATTTCCTAATTTACTCGACAGATTATGATTCTTTTTTTCAGGACAAGGTCGAAGAGCGTGATTGCCACGGAGGCAGATCACAAGCTTTCCAAAGAAGAGATAAGCGAACTTAGTTGGCTTTACGGCGATGCCGAGCCGGTAGATAATGATCAGCTGGAGGGATATTTCGTAGGTCCCCGGCGCGAGATGGTCACGCCGTGGAGCACCAACGCGGTAGAGATCACGCAGAACATGGCCCTGAAGGGAATCAGCCGCATAGAGGAGTATTTCCCCGTAGATACGCCCGAGGCCGACCACGACCCCATGCTCCAGCGCATGTATGACGGTCTGGACCAGCAGATCTTCACCATCGACCACGACCCCGAGCCCATCAAGCGCGTGGACGACCTCGAGAAGTTCAACGAGGAGGAGGGACTCGCCCTCTCGCCCGAGGAGATTGCCTACCTCCACAAGATAGAGAAGGAGAACGGACGCCCGCTCACGGACAGCGAGATCTTCGGTTTCGCTCAGATCAACTCCGAGCATTGCCGCCACAAGATCTTCGGAGGCACCTTCGTCATCGACGGCAAGGAGATGGAGTCGTCGCTCTTCAACATGATCAAGAAGACCACCCGCGAGAATCCGGGCAAGATCCTCTCCGCCTACAAGGACAACGTGGCCTTCGCCCAGGGACCCGTCATCGAGCAGTTTGCCCCGAAAAACCAATCTACGGCCGACTACTTCCGCGTGAAGCCCGTAGAGAGTGTCATCTCTCTCAAGGCCGAGACCCACAACTTCCCGACGACCGTAGAGCCCTTCAATGGTGCCGCCACGGGCACGGGTGGTGAGATCCGCGACCGTATGGGTGGTGGCGTAGGATCATGGCCCATCGCGGGCACGGCAGTCTATATGACGGCCTATCCCCGACTGAAGGGCGACGACGGCAAGGAGCCCGCCCTGCGCGACTGGGAGGATATCCTGCCCGTGCGCCAATGGCTCTACCAGACGCCTGAGCAGATCCTCATCAAGGCCTCCAATGGCGCCAGCGACTTCGGCAACAAGTTTGGCCAGCCCCTCATCACGGGATCCCTCCTCACCTTCGAGCACCAGGAGAATGATGAAAAATATGCCTACGACAAGGTGATCATGCTCGCCGGCGGCGTCGGCTACGGCACGAAGCGCGACTGCCTGAAGAAGGAGCCGCAGCCGGGCAACAAGGTAGTCGTGGTCGGTGGCGACAACTACCGCATCGGACTGGGTGGCGGATCGGTATCGTCGGTCGATACGGGCCGCTATAGCAATGGTATCGAGCTCAACGCCGTCCAGCGTGCCAACCCCGAGATGCAGAAGCGCGCCTATAACCTCGTGCGCGCCCTCGTGGAGGAAGACGACAACCCCGTGGTCTCCATCCACGACCATGGATCGGCAGGCCACCTCAACTGTCTCTCTGAGCTGGTGGAGGAGTGTGGCGGCCAGATCGACATGACCAAGCTGCCCATCGGCGACAAGACGCTGAGCGCCAAGGAGATTATCGCCAACGAGTCGCAGGAGCGCATGGGACTGCTCATCGACGAGAAGCACCTGGCCCATGTGGCGAAGATCGCCGAGCGCGAGCGTGCCCCGATGTATGTGGTCGGCGAGACCACGGGCGACGCCCACTTCTCCTTCGTCCAGGGCGATGGCGTGAAGCCTTTCGATCTCGACGTGGCCCAGATGTTCGGCCACTCGCCCAAGACCATCATGCGCGACGAGAGCGTCGAGCGCCACTATGCACCCGTAGCCTATGACGCGGCCCATTTCGAGGAGTATCTCCGTCGCGTGCTGCAGCTGGAGGCCGTGGCCTGCAAGGACTGGCTCACCAACAAGGTGGACCGTAGCGTGACGGGCAAGGTGGCTCGCCAGCAATGCCAGGGTCGCCTGCAGTTGCCGTTGAGCGACTGTGGCATCGTGGCCCTCGACTATCGTGGCGAGAAGGGTATCGCCACGGCCCTCGGCCATGCGCCCCAGGCCGGACTGGCCTCGCCCGAGGCGGGTAGCGTGCTGAGTGTGGCCGAGTCGCTGACCAATATCGTCTGGGCACCCCTGGCCGACGGCATGGACTCCCTGAGCCTCTCGGCCAACTGGATGTGGCCCTGCCGCTCACAAAAGGGTGAGGACGCGCGCCTCTATCGTGCCGTCAAGGCCCTCTCCGACTTCTGCTGCGCCATCGGCGTCAATGTGCCGACCGGCAAGGACTCCCTGTCCCTGAGCCAGCAGTATCCCAATGGCGAGAAGATCATCTCTCCGGGCACGGTCATCGTGACAAGTGGTGGCGAGGTGAGCGACATCCGCAAGGTGGTCTCCCCAGTCCTCGTCAACGACAAAAACTCCCGACTCTATCATATCGACTTCTCCTTCTGCGAGCAGGAGCTGGGCGGCAGCGCCTTTGCCCAAAGCCTCAACAAGGTGGGCGACGACGTGCCGACGGTCAAGAACCCGCAGTACTTCTGCCAATGCTTCGAGGCCGTGCAGGAGCTCATCAAGCGCGGCTGGATTCTCGCGGGCCACGATATCTCGGCTGGTGGTCTGATCACCACCCTGCTGGAGATGACGTTTGCCAATGTGGAGGGCGGTCTCCGCGTCAACCTCCACGACATCAAGGGCGACGACGTGGTGCGCAAGCTTTTCGCCGAGAATCCGGGTGTCGTCATCCAGGTGAGCGACGAGCATGCCGACGAGGTGCGCGACTTCCTGGAGGAGTGCTGCGTGGGCTATGCCCGCATCGCCCAGCCCACGCCCGAGCGTCGCGTGCTGAGCCTTAGCGATGGCACCTTCAAGCAGGAACTGGATATCGACGGCCTGCGCGACGTCTGGTACGAGACCTCCTATCTCCTCGACCGCGACCAGAGCTTCAACGGCATGGCGAAGAAGCGCTACACCAACTACAAGAAGCAGCCCGTGGAGATGCAGTTCAACCCCGACTTCACGGGAACGCTCGCCCAGTATGGCCTCAATGCCGACCGCTGGCAGACCACGACCGATACCGACCGTCAGGCTGCGCCCAAGGCGGCTATCATCCGTGAGAAGGGCACCAATGGCGAGCGCGAGATGGCCTACGCCCTCTACCTCGCAGGCTTCGAGGTGAAGGACGTGATGATGACCGACCTCATTAGTGGTCGCGAGACCCTGGAGGAGGTCAACATGATCGTCTTCTGTGGCGGATTCTCCAACTCCGACGTCCTGGGATCGGCCAAGGGATGGGCGGGTGCCTTCCTCTACAATCCCAAGGCCAAGGAGGCGCTCGACCGCTTCTATGCGCGCGAGGATACGCTCTCGCTGGGCATTTGCAATGGTTGCCAGTTGATGGCGGAGCTCAACCTCATCAATCCGGAGCATGAGCACCAGACCCATCTCTGCCACAACAACTCGAAGAAGTTTGAGAGCGCCTTCCTCTCGGTCACGATCCCCGAGAACGATAGCGTCATGTTCCACTCGCTCAGCGGCAACAAACTGGGCATCTGGGTGGCCCACGGAGAGGGACGCTTCTATCTCCCCGAGCCCGAGGACCGCTACCATATCGTGGCAAAATACAACTACGCTCAGTATCCTGGCAACCCCAACGGATCCGACTACAACGTGGCGGGCATCTGCTCGGCCGACGGTCGCCACCTGGCCATGATGCCTCACCTGGAGCGTGCAATCTTCCCGTGGCAGCAGGGCTGGTATCCGCGCCATCGTCGTGCCGACGAGGTCACGCCTTGGATCGAGGCCTTCGTCAACGCACGCAAGTGGGTAGAGGAGGCTAAGAAGAAGTAGGATGGCGAGGCGGCCCTGCGTGCCGTCACCTCCATCTTCTGGCAAAATATATGTGGTTAGTCCAATCGGCCCTCTCGGGGGCGGGTTGGACTAATCAATTCTTTAACAAGAGGTTATCAATTGATCTGACAAGGGAATATCAGTTCTTCTAGCAAGCGATATCAATTCTTCTAACGAGCGGATATCAATTGATCTGACAAGTGATTATCTATACATCTAACAAGAGAGTATGAAATTTTATTGGGAGAGTTTCAAGACATTCTTCAAGATTGGCGCCTTCACCCTCGGGGGTGGCTATGCGATGATCCCAATCATCGAGGCGGAGGTGGTGGAGAAGCGCAAATGGATCGGGAAAGAGGAGTTTCTCGACCTCATCGCCATCGCGCAGAGCTGTCCAGGCGTCTTCGCCATCAACATCAGCGTCTTCATCGGCTACAAGCTACGCAAGATGCGGGGCGCGTTCTGCACGGCCCTCGGCACGGCCCTGCCCTCGTTTCTCATCATTCTGCTCATCGCCATGTTCTTCCATCGCTTCATGGAGGTGGGATGGATCGCAGCTATGTTCCGAGGCATCCGTCCGGCCGTGGTGGCCCTGATAGCCGTCCCGACCTTCAACCTCGCCAAACGGGCGCGGATCGGGTTGGCCAACTGCTGGATACCGCTCATCTCGGCCCTGCTGATATGGAAACTGGGCGTCAATCCCGTCATGATCATCCTGGCGGCCGGCCTGGGTGGCTATGTCTATGGACGCTATGTCAAGCCCACGGAATAAAAAAGCTCACGGAAAAATCGTAGAATTATGATCTTCTTACAACTCTTCCTCACGTTTTTCATCATAGGTCTCTTCGGATTTGGAGGCGGCTACGGCATGCTCTCTCTCATCCAGGCCGAGACGGTCGTGAAGCACCATTGGCTCTCCTCCTCGGAGTTTACCAATATCGTCGCCATCTCCCAGATGACGCCAGGCCCTATCGGTATCAACTCGGCCACCTACTGTGGCTATGCCGCGGCCCACAACGCGGGCTTCGAAGGGATGATGGCCGTGCTCGGTAGCGCCACGGCCACCTTTGCCCTCGTCCTGCCGAGTTTCATCCTGATGGTCCTCATCAGCCGCATGTTTATGAAGTATATGCGTACCCCAGCCGTCCAGAGCGTCTTCATGGGCCTTCGCCCGGCCGTCGTCGGCCTCCTGGCTGCCGCCACGCTCCTGCTTTGTGATGTGGAAAACTTCTCCTCGCCCGATATCAATCCCTGGCAGTTTGGCGTGAGCCTCTTCCTCTTCTTCGCCACCTTTATTGGTACGATGTGGATGAAGATCAACCCCATCCGCATGATCTGCTTTGCTGCCTTCGCGGGCCTCGTCCTGCTCTATTGACGTCGCCTTTTATCGACGTCCTGCTCTGTAGAAGTCTCGCTCTCTTGAATTCCAGCTCTCTCGTCGTCCTGCTTTCTCGTCATCCTGCTCTCTTGTAGTCCCGCATGTTTCTTTAGAGATTTCCTTACACGAAAAGCGCCAAGGTTGTTTGCTTCTATTGAAAACAACCTTGGCGCTTTTTATTCGGAAGACTTTCTACTGTTACTTCACCATGATCTTTTTGCCCTGGTGGAGATAGATGCCCCGTCTCAGGGGTGGCGTCACGCGCTGGCCCGAGAGCGTGTAGTAGTGGTCGTCGGAGAGGGTGGGGCGGTCGGTCGCCACGTCCTCGACGCCCATGGTCGTCGTCACGTCCTTGACCAGATATTTGCCGCCGCTCTTCTCGCCCGTCACCTCGAAAAAGGCGTCGTGCTGGATGTTGTTGATGTCCACGGACTGCTGCTGGCCGGCATTGTCTGCCGTGCCGATACTGAATACGAAATTGATGTTGTCGTCTGGCGTGGTCATCGTGTAGCTCTTGCAGAACCATTTCTTGCCGCCCACGGTCTGGGTGGTCGTGACGTGGTCGCCCGGCCAGTCGGTTGTCGTGTGGGATCCGCCCCAGGAGTGGAAGTTGATGTAGCTGGTCCATGCCACGGCATCGCCATTGACATAGACCGTGATGTCGTAGGGCTGGAACTCGCGGATCTCATACTGGCGCGTGATGACTCCCCGCACCTTGCCATCGACCAGGAGACCCACCTTCAGGGTCGTCTTGCCCGTAGGTATCGTGAGGCTCGTGCCGCTCTTTGCCTTGGCGCTCTGTGGCGTCGGCTCGCTACCGTCGAGGGTATAGACGAGCTGGGCGTCCTTCGAGGCCGATACGGCCGTGAGGCGCGCCTGCTGGGCCCCGTCATGATAGCTGCCTGAGGGCAGGTCCGTCCAGGCGCTCTCCACGTCGGGCGAGAGATAGTAGGCGTAGTGGTGGCCGCTCAGCACCTTCACATAGAACGACTCGTCGGGATCGGCCATGCCGCTTCCCACCACGGCCAGCAGTTTTCCGCGCGTGCCCTGGGTCGTCACGCCATAGTAGGCTGCCGAGCTGCGGTAGCTGGCGAAGGTGCTCGTGCTCGTCACGCCCGCCAGATGGCGCGCGTCGATCATGGACTTGATCTCGCGGGTGTAGGCCTGCCAATGGGGGAGGAAGACGCAGGGCGTGCCCGGCATGGCGAGGAGATAGGCGTTGGCCGCGAGCGTGTCCTTGCGTATCGGGTCGTTCTGCTCGCTGGCGCTACGGTATTGTGTATCGTGGTTCTCCACAAACGTCACGGCATAGCGTCGGTATGCCTCGTCGCCCACCAAGGTCTTCGTATTGGCCAGCTTCGACCAGTCGCCACCATTGATGGCGTCGCGTACCGTGTAACGGAAGGGGAAGTCGAAGGCCGCGCTCTCCTTCTCCGTACTGTCTATCCATGCCTTCAACTTCGCGACGTTGCCGTCGAAAAACTCGCCTACGGAATAGGCCACGTTGGCCGTGCGGTTGTAGTCGGCCACGTGCGACCCGCCAAAGCCCTTCACCATGTCGTAGCGAAAACCGCTATAGCCGAGGTCCTCCACGAGGTACTGCTCGTAGGCCTTGATCACCCGTTGCACGTTGGGACTTTGGTGGTCGATGTCGCGCATGCCATCCCAGTCTTCGCCCTCATCCTTGTGGCTGCCGAGCGAGATGCCCTGCCGTTGTGCTTCGGCTGCCGTCTTGCCTTGGTCGTCGTCGGCCGTGATGTCGGATGACTGGAGTTGGTAGGTCGTGCCGCGATACTCCTCTTTGGGGAAGGAGAACCAACCGTTCGTGTTGTGGTGGTTGATCACCACGTCGGCCAGGACCCCCACCCCGTTTTGGCGCATGGCTCTGATCATCGACCGGAGTTCCGCCTCGCTACCAAAACTGGAGTTCTGATCGAAGTAGTAATAGGGTGTGTAGCCCATCACGTTGTGCTCCTCCAGACATTTTCCGCTTTGGGGCACCCATATCAGGGAAAAATACGACCCCAGTTCCGGGGCTTGCTTCTCCAGGTTCTTCCATTGGCTGTCGCTATAGGAGTCCCAGTAGAAGCCCTGTAGCATCACACCCTCATAGCTCGTCGGCCACCCTTGTGCAAGGGCCGGCGACGCCATGGCCGCACAAAATGCTGCCGTAAGTATTTTCTTCATCTTGTTCTTCTTCATAATCGATCTTTGTTTTGATGGTGATTGTCTATTGTTTTTGCCCAAGCCTAAGCCTATGCTTCTGCTATTGCTTCTGTTTCTGTTTCTGCTCTTGTTTATGCTTCTGCAAAAATAAGCATTACCGTCCAATCCTGCACGTCCTGCTCTCGTTCGATTGCCTTTTGATTGGGCAATCGGTTGCGCTACGTCTTCTCGATATCCCATGATTGCTACATAAAGACATAGGGTTGCAACCCATGGGAAATGAAAGCGGGCACGAAAAAAGGAGCCCCACGTGGGAGACTCCTTTCTTGAACTTGGTTCATGATGAACCTTTGCGGTATGAAAAAGCAGGTCACTTCTTGGTAATCACGACATGGTTCTTGCCCTCGCAGGAGATGTAGAGCTTGAAGTCGTAGGTGCCAGCCTCGACATTGAGGTTGGTGCCATTGGTCTGGGTGAGGTTTTGGAAGTTGTTGCCGTCGCCATTGGCGCCACCCCAAGAGATGTCCCAATCGTGATTCATACGGAACTTCAGAGTGCCGGTCTTGGCTATCTTCACGTTGTTGGCCTCCCATGCGCCACTCTCCTTGTTGTAGGTGAGATCGACATCGCCAGCCCAGTCGTTGAAGTCGCCGATGATGGAGATGTAGTTCACTTTCTCCAGGCTATAGCTCATGGCCGAGAGATCGACGTTGATCTGGTAGAAGCCAGCACCAGTCTGGATGTTTTTTTCGCCATCCTGCACCAGTTGTCCGGCCTCGCCATTGGGATCCTGTCCCCAGTCTTTATCCCAGTTGTCGGCATTGGGCTTGAACTTGAACTCGCCATCGAGGTAGTAGTAGCCCTGGTACTTGCCGTCGAAGTTGCCGCCCCAGAGCGGGTTGGATGTTGCCCAGCTGCTCTCGTTGCCGATCTCATAGATATACTCGGCAAAGTTGAGATCCTCGATCTTGTAGCTATAGTTCATCATGTTGATGGTCATGCGATGGTAGCCAGCCTTCTCGATCTTGCCCGCCTTGGGCTGATTGGTCGTCAGGTTGCCCTCGGTTGCTACGTCGCCATCCGTCACGACACCCACGACGCCCTTCTCGCCCTCGGCCCAGAAGTCGCCCTCGTAGTTGGTCTTCGGGATGATCTTCCAGTACTGGTTGTCGCTCGTGGTCTTGAAGACGATCTGGAACTCGGGGTTGTCATAGACATTGCCGTCTCCCAGATGGGTGAAGGCCTGAGCGCCCTCCTTGGACCAGCCATCCGTGAACATGTCGCCGACCAGATAGTATGCCTCGTCGATAAACGGGGCCACGATGGTCACGTTGACGGTAGCCGATCCCGTATTGAGGATGGTCACGCCATCAGGGGTGGCTGCAAAGCCACGCACGTCCAGGGCCACGCTACGGTCGCAGGGGCGCTTGCCATAGAGGGTCTCGATGGCCGTCTTAAACTCGGTCGAGGCGACGAGTCCCTGCTCGTTGGCCTGCAGGGTGATGGCGTTGGCCTTCTCGCCGTCGTTGACAGCCACGGTATAGTAGCTGCTGGCGGTCGTGTTGGTGGTCGTCACCTTGGGGACAAACAGCTGGACGCTATCGGCCGTGAGCGTGCCGAAATTGATGGCAGGCGCATTGCCGATGGCCAGTTTTACGTCTTTGGACGCCTCGGGGTCGCTATGCTGCGGATCGCTCCAGCCCTCATAGCTATCGGAAGCGCAGGAGGCGAGCGCCAGGGCGAATCCGAATATCAATATGCTCTTTTTCATTGTTCTGTCTTCTTTCGGTTATGGGTGGGGAGCATCTCGGGGAGACCCTCCCCACCATCTTCTTTATAAAAGATTACTCTTCCGTCTCGATGAAGTGGTACTGACCCGTGATGTCGTTGAACAGCACGCGATACTTGCCCGGCTTCACGGGGATGTTGTCGCCACCAGACGTGGCGTAGCCATAGGGGAAGCCGTTGCCACCCCAGTTGTTCGTCCAGTCGGGATCGGCCAGGAACTTAGCCTCCGTGCTTCCGCTTGTAGCGTCGAGATCGAAGTACCAGTCGTGGTTGACCGCACCATCAAAGGTGTTGACGGGATGCATGGACGTGGTGGTGGCCCAGTCGTTGAATGCGCCGCTGATGAACATTGAGGCAAAGGTCTTCGGCGTCTGGTTGGCCACCTTCTCCATGGTGCAGGTACGCTTCACGGGGTCGAGGGTGATCTTGTAGTAGCCCGACTCGCTCACGGAGATGTTGCCAGGGTCGTCGCCGCCATCGCGGAAGACGAGGCCTGCGCAGATCACGTCGATCGTGTTGGCCCAGTTGTCGCCGATGGTGTGGATGATCTTAAACTCGGCACCTGCGGGGAAGTAGCCCGTGTAAGTCAGCGTGCCGACACCTGTGGTCTTGTTATACTCCTGTCCCTCCTCTGTGTAGAGCGGCATGACAGAGGTGCCGACAGCACCCTTGTCGTTGGTCCAGGCACCATCACCAATGCAACCACCAATGAGATACCACACGTCGATGGCGGCATCCTTCAGCTTCATATAGTAGGGCAGCACCTTGATCTGGACTGCGTTGGAATAGATCGTGTCGCCAGCATAGGCAGCACGCACGCGTACATATACATCCTGGGAGGCGGGCACGTTGTTGGGCTCGTAGCGGACGATCTCCTGCAGGGCCTTTGCCATCTCGTTGGCAGCAACGCTACCCTTGACGAGAGAAAACTCCGTGTCGAAGGTCTTGTAGTCGCCGACAGCCTGGTCGGTGGCATCCTTCTCGCCAGCCTGGATATCCTTCGTCCATCGGTTGGTGGGCGAAACCTGGATCTGATAGCTAGCCAGGGCGGGGAAGCCGTAGTCGGGCTGCGACCAGCTGAAGGCGAGCGACTCCGAGGTGGCCAGATCCACATTGGCCTGGGCGTAGGACGGGGTATTGAGGACGAAAGTCGTCGGCGTCTGTATCGTGGGGTTGTTGTCCCTGTCGTCGTCGCAGGCCGTGAGGAATGCGAGGGAGCAGAGCAGCAACGCGGTTGATTTGATTATATTTTTCATCGTTGATTGCTTTGTTTTGTTGCACAGAGCGGGCGTGGCTTCTTGGAAGTCGGTCCGCCCTGTGCGGTTGATGATCTATTAGTAACCAGGGTTCTGCGTGATGGCGCCTTTCACCTGGGCTGCCGGGATGGCGAAGATGTTGCGGTATGCATCAAAGTTGCGGCCCGCCTTGGCACCACCCTTGTAGCTCCAGTTGTAGTTGTTGTTGCCACCAAAGCGTCCGAAGCGGATGAGCGTCGGGCGGCGGAGACCCTCATAGTAGAACTCGCGGCTCCACTCGTCGCAGAGGTCGCTCAGAGAGTAGGCTGAGCGCTTCACGGCATGTGCACGATCGCGAAGGGCGTTGACGGCATCCGTGCCTTCCTTCGTCGTGGTGCCGCCATTGAGACGGGCCGTGGCCTCGGCATAGGTCAGGTAGGCCTCGGCTACACGGAAGAGGAAGAAGTCGGTGTCGGGGTAGTTGTCGTTCTTGCCTACCGAGTTGTCTGTCTTGAAGTTGTTCCACTTAGCCACGGCAAAGCCAGCCTTGAAGCTGCTCAGATAGCCGTCGCCATTGTCGAGCGTACGGTCCTTGCCGTCGAAGATGGCGCGGTCGTCGTTGGCGGCAGCAGGCATCTCCGTGCAGCTGACGTTGGGTGCGTCGCCATTGGGGAAGAACTTATTGATCAAGTCCGTGCGTGCGCGGTTGCCGCCCCAGGCCTGGCCCGTGCCGTTGGTGGCCTGCGGGTAGGTGCCTGTCACGTCGGCATGCATGTCGCCATCATAGGCGCCAGCCATCAGGAAGAGCGTGCCTGCCCACGACGTGGTCGTCACACCATCCTGGCCGATGCGGAACACACCCTCGCGGGCTGCGCTCGTCTCGCCATTGTCGCCCATGAAGAGCATCTGGTAGGCGCTCCACTTGCCCACACCCGTGAGGTTGAGGTGGTAGTCAGACTTCATCACGCGCTGGGCGTAGTCGGCAGCCTTCTGCCATTGCGGAGTTCCCGTATAGACCTCGGCGTTGAGGTAGAGGCGGGAGAGCAGCATCCATACCGCAGCCTTGTCGGCACGGTAGTAGCCGGCGTCGCTGGAGGTCTTCGACTTGGCCTCGCTCATCTGCGGCTCTATCTCCAGCAGCTCCTTCTCCAGCCAGGCGTACATCTCGGCACGAGTGTAGCGCACGGGCTTTTCGAGCGTCGTGGCAAACGGCACGTTGCCGAAGGCGTCCATCAGAAAGTAGTACTCCAGGGCGCGGAGGAAGCGTACCTCGGCCGTCTTGGTGGCGTCCTTGTCGCCACACTCGTTGATGTACTGGTTGCAGTAGGAGATACCCGTGGTCAGACGGGCGAAAAGGCCGTTGAGCATCGGGTGGCTGTCGTCGTATGTATTGTAGCAGAACTCGCGGATGCCGGCGTCGCTCCAGTGGCAGATGGCCTCGTCGGTGGTCATCTCGTTGGAATTCCAAAGCTGGCGGATGAAGCCTGCGGTACCGCCATCGAGACCGTCGATGTCGCATTGGTCGTCGCCCGTGCTATTGCCGGACATGGCCAAGTTGGCGTAGCACTTGTTGAAGAGTGCCGTCGGGTTGACCTGCGTGTTCATGTTCGGGTCGATGGGCTCGACGTCCAGGTCGCCCGTGCAGGAAGCCATGCCCAGAAGTGAGAGGGAGACGGCTGCTGCAGAAAGTAGGTTCTTTATATTCTTGTTCATGATGTTATTATCGCTAATGAGGGGTTAGAAGTTGAGGTTCAGACCAAGAATGACGGAGAACGGACGCGGATAGAGGTTGTAGTCGAAACCGTTGAACACCTCCGGGTCGATGCCGTCGTAGTTGGTGATGGTGAACACATTGGAAGCCGTGGCATAGGCGCGGCCTGAGAGACCATGCCATCCGCTGGTCTTGAAGAGGCTGGCGAAGCTATAGCCCAAGGTGATGTTGTCCAACTTCAGGAACGAGGCGTTGTGGATCCAACGGTCGGTGAGGTTGGAGGTGACATCGTCGGTCTGCCAGTCGTCGGCAACGGCCTGTGCGGTCTTGTTGCACATGAAGTTGCTGGAAGCCCAGAGGGCGTTCGGGCTGACATTCTTGAAGCCTTGGCTGATGTTGTCAAACACATAGTTGCCAATGTTGGCACGCAGGGTGAAGCCGAGGTCCCAGTTCTTGTACTCCAGGCGGGAGGACAGACCCATCGTGACGGGAGGCGTCGGCGACTTGTAGAAGTAGCGGTCCTCATTGGAGATCTTGCCATCGCCATTGCGATCGACCATCGCACCCTCGATAGCCTTGCCGTTCTTGTCGTAGGCCTGCTGATAGACCCAGAAGGAGTTGGCGGGATTGCCCACAGCGTTATACTCCAGGTACTTGTCGGTACCGATCACGATACTCGTGTTAGGCACGGGGAGTCCGTCGGAGCTGGCACCCGTCAGGTCGTCGATGCGGTTTCTGTTGTACGTGAAGTTGTAGTCGATGGTCCAGTACCAGTCTTTCGTCTGGATGGCCTTCCAAGACAACGTCACCTCCACACCCGTGTTGCTGAGCGTACCGATGTTCTGCCAAGCCTGGTTGCGGAAGGCTGAGAGAGCCTGTGTCGGAGCGTAGTTGAGCAGGTCGGTGGTCTTGCGGTAATACCAATCGACCGTACCCGTGAGTCGCTGGTCGAGGATACCCCAGTCGAGACCGATGTTGTACGTGGTCGTGGTCTCCCACTTCAGGTCAGGCGTATAGTTGTCCGGACGATTGAGCGTACCGTCGCCGTCTGCGGGGTAGTAGGCACCCGTGCCCTGGTTGCGCGTATAGGTCGGAATCCAGGCATAGTCGTTGTTCACGTCCTGCTGACCCGTCATACCCCATCCGAGGCGGAGCTTCAAGTCAGAGAGCCAAGAGATCTCCTTGAGCTTGTTCTCCTCGCTGGCCTTCCAAGCGAAGGCAAATGACGGGAACCATGCCCAGTGCTCCTTGAAGCGTGAGGAACCGTCGTCACGAACGGTTGCCGTGAGATAGTAGCGGTCCATGAAGCTCCAGTTGGCACGACCGAAGAAGGAGACAAGGTAGTTCTCTGTCTTATAGGCCTTCATCGACGGATTGTAAATCTGTCCGGCCAGCGATCCCGTGATCTCGTTGCCGTTGGCATCGACGAGCGGCTTTCCATAGTGATCAACATAGGTGCCGGTCTTGGTGTTGCCCGCACCATAGATGCCCCAGTAGTTGTTGTCCGTGCCACGATAGAAGCGCTGATACTCATAACCACCCATGATGTCGATGTGGTGCTGGTGAGCGTCGTTGAAGTCGTGGTAGTACTGGGCGTAGGCCGAGAGCGAGAGGTTGCGCTTCACGATGCGCTCCCATCCATGGCTGCCGTAGTAGCTGTCGTTGTTGCTCTGGTAGGCCGGCGAGATGTCTGTATTCTGCTTACCGCTTGCGATATCGGCACCCAGCGTGGCGTGGAGGCGGAGATCCTCAAATCCATGTACCTTGTAGTCGAAGTCTGCGCTGCCGATAAACTCGCGGCTATGGGCGACGTCGTTCTTCTCGTTGAGCACGGAGAGCGGGTTGCGCGTAGCCAGCTCGTTGTAGGTGTACATCCAGTTGGGGTCGCTATAGTTGCCCGACTTCGGCCAGGCGAAGTAGCCGTGGAAGTTGTTCAGCGTCTGGTTGAGGTTGTCTCCGAAGAATTTTCTGTGATACTCGGAGGTGTAGCCATACGGGCTCTGGGTCGGGTCCATATTGACTGCCGCGCCCACGGCCGATCCGTCGGCATAGCGGTTCTTGGCGTACATGCCCTTGGCGTTGAGCGTGATGTTGAGGTGGTTGTTGAGGAGCGACGGGGTGAGGGTGACGGAAGCCGTGGCACGCTGGAAGCGTGAGGTCTTCAGGATACCCTGCTCGTCGGTGAAGCCTGCGCTCACACGATAGGGGAGAGCCTGGCCTACTGCGCCGCTGACCGTCAGGTTGTGGTCATGGCTGATGGACGTCTGATAGATCAGGTCCTGCCAGTCGGTGTCTGCCGTACCCAGGGCACGGTAGGGGTCGCTGTCCTCGCCCCACTTGCTGCGGATGAGGTCGCGGAATCCGGCTGCGTCGAGCACGTCGATGGTCTTCTTCTTCCAGCCGAGCGTCACGCTACCGTTGTACGATACCTTGACGTCGCCCGCGTGGCCCTTCTTTGTCGTGATGATGATGACACCATTGGAGCCGCGGCTACCATAGATGGCGGTGGCCGAAGCGTCTTTCAGCACGTTGAAGGACTCGATGTCCTGCGGGTTGATGACTGAGAGGATGTTGGCCATACCCTTCACGCCATTGTTGTCGATAGGCACGTTGTCGATGACGATCAACGGATCGTTGCTGGCGTTGAGGGACGAGCCGCCACGGATGCGGACGTTGGACTTGGCGCCCGGCGTACCACCCTCGCTGGTGATAGCCACACCGGCCACCTTACCCACGAGCAAGTCCTGGGCGTTGACCACAACACCCTTGTTCTTGCTGTCTGGTTTCAAGGCGGCGACAGATCCAGTCAGGTCCTTCTTCTTGACCACGCCGTAGCCGATGACGACCACCTCGTTGAGCGACTGGGCCGCGTCATCCTGCATGGTGATGACCATGTTGTCCTGCGCCGTCACTTGCTGCTTCTTGTAGCCGATGTAGGAGATGGTCAAGGTCTGTCCGGGTTGCACGCTGAGCGAGAAGTTACCGTCCAAGTCGGTCACGGTACCATTGCTCGTTCCGTTGATCAGCACGCTCGCGCCGATAATCGGCTCGCCGGAAGCATCTTTCACGGAGCCTTTCACCGTACTTTGGGCGAAAGCACCTACTGAGAGAGCTAAGCCCGCTGCTAGGGCCAGCATTCTCGCAGGGAATTTGGGTTTAACCTGCTTCATCTTTTTGCTTTTTTGTTAGTTATTTATAAATGTAATGATTGCCTTTAAAAATGACCTTCATACCCTCCGTGGGGAATTTCTACATGCAAAATTAGGATTTTGAGTGTTATTAAATACTGTTTTTTACAAAAAATCGTTTGTTATATTGTGCAAAGGTTTGCACCAACAATCGTCAAGTTATGTCCTTGATAGAAATCAATAAATGATAGTATAATCGTATTTTTGCAACATAAAAACAGACAATAGTCCGCCATTACACTCAAAACATGAAAGATCAGCCCATACTGACGATGAAGGATATGGCCGAGGCCTTGGGAGTCTCAGTATCGACCATTTCCCGTGCGCTGAAGAACAATCCTCGCATCAGTCCTGAGAAGCGAGAGGCCATCCAAAGGTTTGCGCGCGAACATCATTTCTCTCCCAATCCGTTGGCAGAGTCGCTGCGCAAGAGCCGCACGGAGGCGCCCAAGCTCATCGGAGTCATCATCCCCGAGTTTGTCCACTACTATTTCGCCTCCGTTCTCACGGGTATCGAGGAGACGGCCTGGGAATGGGGCTACCGCATCCTGGTCGCCACGAGCAACGAGCGCTACGACCGCGAGGTGGAGATCTGCCAGTCCTTCTATGAGAACCGCGCCTGCGGCATCATCATCTCCCAGGCCAAGGGCACGAAGTGCTATGACCACTTCACGGAACTCATGAACCATGGCATCCCCATGGTCTTCTACGACCGTATCTGTACGGGCGTGGACGCGTCGCGCGTGGTGGTAGACGACTACATGGGCGCGTTTACTGCCGTTAGCCATCTGATCAAGACGGGCTGTCGTCGCATCGCCTACTATAGTTCGCCGATGAACTTGGAGATTTCCAAAAATCGCTATAACGGGTGGCATGACGCCTTGGTGCGCAATGGCTTGCCGGCTGGCGACGACCTGTTGTTCATGTGCGACAACCGCGAACAGGCCGAATGTATCACCCCCGACGTCCTCTCCCGCGAGCAGATACCCGACGCGTTCTTCGCTACCAACGACGATACGGCCATCGGCATCCTCTATACGGCCAAGCGGATGGGCTACCGTGTGCCCGAGGACTTGTCGATCTGCGGGTTCACCAATGGCGAGCGTGCCATCGCCTGCGATCCGATGCTCACGACCGTCGAGCAGCGAGGCCGGGCCGTGGGCGAGGAGGCTGCCCGTATCCTCATAGGACAGGTGGAGGGCACCATTCCCAAGGACAAGGTCGAGCGACGTGTCATTCGTACCCGTCTCGTCCTGAGAGGCACAACACGATAGCCCTCCGCTCCCAACTAAAAAATAACATCAACCGACAACAATAACTGAAACATACATGAAACAGAAACCCGATTTGAGTTTTCGGAAGCTGTGGGATCTCAGCTTCGGATTCTTTGGCGTACAGATAGCCTACGCCCTACAGAGCGCGAATATTGCGCGCATTTTTGCCACGCTTGGTGCCGATCCCCACTCGCTGAGCTATTTCTGGATCCTCCCGCCCCTGATGGGCATCCTCGTCCAGCCTATCGTCGGATCTTGCAGCGACCGCACCTGGACGCGCTTTGGCCGTCGCATCCCCTATCTCTTTGTCGGCGCGGCCGTGGCGGTACTCGTCATGTGTCTCCTCCCCAATGCGGGCAGCTTCGGCATGGCGGTTTCCGCAGCCATGGTCTTCGGCCTCGTCACGTTGATGTTTCTCGACACGAGCATCAATATGGCCATGCAGCCGTTTAAGATGCTTGTCGGCGACATGGTCAACGAGAAGCAGAAGGCCCTGGCCTATAGCATACAGAGTTTTCTTTGCAATGCGGGATCACTCGTCGGCTATGTCTTCCCGTTCTTCTTCACCGCCTTGGGCATTGTCAATACCGCGCCCTCGGGTGTCGTCCCCGATTCTGTGATCTGGTCGTTCTATATTGGTGCGGCCATCCTGATTCTCTGCGTCATCTATACTACCGCGAGGGTCAAGGAGTGGACACCCGCAGAGTATGCCGAGTACAACGGCACCAATAGTTCCGTGGAGCAGGAAGAGGCGGGTAAGGCCGACTGGCTGACGCTCCTGCGCCATGCGCCCGCCACGTTCTGGAAAGTCGGCCTCGTGCAGTTCTTCTGCTGGTTTGCCTTTATGTATATGTGGACCTACACCAACGGCACGGTAGCGGCCAACTGCTGGGGCGTCGATATGTTCTCTGCCGATGCTACCGCCACCTCGGGCTACCAGGAGGCAGGCAACTGGGTGGGAATGCTCTTTGCCGTTCAGGCGATCGGTTCGGTGGTATGGGCCATGGTTCTGCCGCAGATTCGTCGTCGCAAACTGGCCTATAGTCTGAGTCTGCTGCTGGGAGGCGTGGGTTTCGAGATGGCTGCCTTCGTGATGGACAAGTACCTGATGTTCGTGCCTTTCCTCCTGATCGGTTGTGCTTGGGCCGCCATGCTCGCCATGCCCTTCACCTTTGTCACCAACGCCCTCCAGGGCTACGGCCACATGGGAGCCTACCTCGGTCTCTTCAATGGCACGATCTGCGTGCCCCAGATTATTGCTGCCGCCCTTGGTGGTGTCATCCTTGCCCTCGTGGGTTCCGTCCAGGCCCACATGATGATCGTGGCGGGCGTCGCTTTGGTCATTGGTGCCCTTGTTGTGGGCTGGATCAAGGACGCCTAATCGCCTAAGGCAGCATTGCCAGTTGTTCCCATACCCATACGAAAATTCCCCACCTGCTTGGCAGAGCCTGCAGGTGGGGAATTCCTTATACTATATTGCAAATCGACGATCGACTTGCCGACAAGTTGCTTACTCCTCCGGAGCCTTGTCGATGAGATCCATAAACTGGTCGAGCTTCGGCGTGATGATAATCTGCGTGCGGCGGTTGCGCTGCTTGCCCAGCTCCGTGTCGTTGCCAGCGAGCGGGTTCCACTCACCACGTCCACCAGCCGTGAGACGCTTCGGATCAACACCGAAATGCTCCTGCAGGTAGAGGGCTACACTCGTGGCACGCAAGGCCGAGAGGTCCCAGTTGTTGCGGATGTTGCGCATCTTCTCGTTGGCCGTGTTGATGGGCACGTTGTCCGTATTACCCTCGATCAGCACGTCATAGTCTCTGTAGTCCATGATGATCTTGGCGATCTTGCTCAGCGTCTGCTCGGCGCGCTCGTTCACCTCGTAGCTACCGCTCTTGTAGAGCATGTTGTCAGCCAGCGAGATATAGACCACACCCTTGAGCACCTGCACATCGACCTCCTTCAGCTCCTCGCGAGACAGCGAGCGCGTCAGGTTGTTGGTCAGCACCATGTTGAGCGAGTCGCTCTTCGTCTTCACCTCCACGAGGTGGCGGATGTATTGGTTAGACTCGTTGATCTGATCGACGAGCTTCGAGATGTTCACGTTGTTCTTGTCCGCGTTGTTGAGGCTTCGGTCAAGACTTCCCTGCAGAGCAGCCGCACTTGCTTTGGCCTGTGCGAGCTGGTCCTCCAAGCTCTTGATGCGTGCGTTGTTGGCCGCGATGGTCTCCTTCGCACTCTGATACTCACTCGTCAGTTGACGATTCTCGTTCTGACAGTTCTCCAAATCCTTCTTGCTGGCACAACCCGACAGCACGAGGCAACCGATGGCCAGGGCAGAAAATAAAGTTCTCTTCTTCATAATTCTTATTGTCTTTTGTATTTATTCTTAATAATAGATGTTCTCTGACGAAGATGGCGGCGGGGCGTGATGAGAGTCTTTCTCTCAAATGGCCGAGTGCAGCCTATCTTTTGCAAAGTTAGTGCAAACGAGCGCGATGAGAGTCTCACTCTCAAATTGCCGAGTGCAGCCTAACTTATGCAAAGTTATGACTAAGACGATGAAAACCGCCAGTTGTTGCATCCATTTAAAGTAATTTAACCAAGCATTTTGCCTATTATTGAATCTTAACAAGGAATCTTTCGTAAATTTGTGGCATGAAAAAAATCGTATCCCTTTTCACCCTGTTGCTCACGACCTTGGCTTCGTGGGCCATTGACGACGGCGTCCCCCATGCGCTTGCTCAGCAGCGCAGCCGCGAAATCACGAATGTCAGTTATCTGCTTCGCCTCCACATCCCTGCCGAGCGAGCACAGAGGGTGACCGGCAAGGCTACGGTCCTTTTCCATTGGGCCGGCAAGGGCGACCTCGTCCTCGACTTCACAGGATCGCTCACGGGGCAGCCTTCCGTCAATGGGCGTAGCTTCCCGAAGGCGCGGGTGGAGCAGGAGCATATTGTCATCCCGAAACGTCTGCTTCGCAAGGGTGCCAACCGTGTTGAACTGGCGTTTGAGAGTAGCGACGCCTCCCTCAACCGCCATGACGACTATCTCTATACGCTCTTTGTCCCAGCCAATGCGCGTAGCGTCTTCCCCTGTTTCGACCAGCCCGACCTCAAGGCTCTTTTCTCGCTCCAGCTCACCCTCCCCGAGGGGTGGGACTATGTCACGAGTGCCGATCCCAAGCATCCTATCCCCACCTACCTTTTCTCCTTTGCCGCGGGTAAGTTTCAGCGCAAGACGGCCACCATCGACGGCCGGACAATGAACGCACTCTATCGAGAGACCGATCCCGAGAAGGTGAAGCAACTCGACAAGTGCTTTGCTGAGGCCGCATGGTCTATCCGCTGGCTGGAGAACTATACCGGCATTGCCTATCCCTTCTCCAAATACGATTTTGTCGTTCTCCCTGGCTATCAGTTTGGTGGCATGGAGCATCCTGGGGCGATACAGTTCAACGCCCGTACCATCTTCCTGGGTGCCCAGCCGACCGAGGACGACGAGTTGCGTCGCTTCCAGCTCATCTCTCACGAGACGGCCCACATGTGGTTTGGCGATCTGGTGACGATGCGCTGGTTTGACGATGTCTGGACAAAGGAGGTCTTCGCCAACTTTATGGCCTCGAAGATGGCTGCCGACCAGTTTCCTCATGTCAACCACGAGCTCAATTTCCTTAAGGACCACTATCCCCTTGCCCTTTCCATCGACCGCACGGAGGGCACGCACCCCATCCAGCAGCAGCTTGACAACTTGAAGAATGCCGGCCTGCTCTACGGCCATATCATCTACCACAAAGCTCCCATCATGATGCAGAAACTCGAAGAACGTATGGGAGCAGAGGCTTTGCAGCGAGGCTTGCGTGAGTATCTGTCTCGCTTCAGCTATGGCAACGCCACATGGGACGACCTCATCGACATCTTGAGCAAGGAGGCTCCCCAGGCGGGCATTGCCGACTTCGACCGCCAATGGGTGAAGCAGGCGGGTATCGCGCTCGAGGCTTATGGCATCCAACTGCTCGCTGCGCCCCAGATTGCCAGTCTCCAGCAGCGTCTTTCTCAGGGAGGCATGAGCGAGGTGGATCGTTTCCGTGCGGCCATGACGCTCTATGAGAACTATCTCCATGGGCGGATAGCTGCCGATAGTCTTGTCCAGACGATGTTGCGGGCCGTGGAGCGGGAGGACAATCCCTTGGTGGCTACGTCGCTCGTCGGCTATGCCACGTCAGTCCTTCCCTATGCCTCCGACCGTGGGGTGGGGGAGTGCAAGCTCCTTGATCTTTCTCGCCACCACTCCCTGCGTGGTGTCCGTACCAGTTCGTTGCGCTATCTCTCCACGTCGGCACAGTCCGAGGCAGTCCTTGACTCGATGTTTGTGGAGTGGCAGCAGGGCGACAATCCACTCCTGACGGTCAACGACTGGATGAGGGCGGCCTATCATCTGGCCCAGTATCTGCCCTCCAAGCGTCAGGAGATCTTGTCCCGCCAACGTGCTCGCCTCACTACCGACGATGCACGTTCGGAGTTCGACTTTGTCTCGCGTGGTTGCGACACCACTCCTTCGGTGCAGGATTCGCTCTTCGCCTCGTTGCTCCAGGTCGAGAATCGGCGCGTTGAGCCATGGGCCGCGCAGCTCCTCTCGCTCCTCAACGACCCCATCAGCGAACCCCATAACAACCGCTTCCTTCTCCCTGCCCTCGATGCCCTGGAGGAGGTGCAGCGCACCAGCGCCATCTTCTTCCCTGGCGACTGGTTGGCAGCGCTTCTCTCCCACCATCGGAGCGAGGAGGCGCGCGCCCTCGTCAGCGGCTGGATAACTCGCCACCCCGACTATCCCACGCCTTTGATGAACAAGGTCAAGCAGAACGCCTACCGCCTGCTGTTGGGGAGGTAGCGAGGCGTCTGCCCCAACCAGCCAATGTGTTCTTTGTGTGGATAGGCTCGTAATCAAAAAGATTTCTCAAAATAATGAGATGAAAAGAATCTTTTCTCGTTTATTATGTGTATATTTGCACGGTCCCTTGCTGCCTGTTCGTTGGATGGGCAGCGAAGCGAGTGAACTAACAATTTAAATTGACCTAACAAAAAAATCAACATGTGTACGTATGAGTCTCGCCATAGCAACATGCTTCCTGTGGGCACGGTCTTACGGGGTACCTATCGAATAGAGAAGCATTTGGCTTCGGGCGGATTTGGCAATACCTATTTGGCGAAAAATACGGCTTTTGATGAAGTTTGCGCCATCAAGGAGTTCTTTATCAAAGGTGTGTGTGAGCGCGACGACGATACTTGTACCGTCAGTGTGAGCAACTCGGAGAACACCCTCAGCTTTGAGCAACAGCGAGGAAAGTTCAAGAAGGAGGCTCGCCGTCTTCGCAGCATTCGCAACGAGCATGTCGTCCAGGTCCATGACCTCTTCGAGGAGAATGGAACGGCCTATTATGTGATGGACTTTGTGGATGGATGCAGCCTCTCGGCCCAGTTGAAGTCAATGGGTAAGGGCCTCGCGGAAGAGATGGTTTGGGACTATCTGCGTCAGGTCTTGGATGGACTGGCAGCCGTCCATGCTGCAGGTATCTGGCACCTTGACATCAAACCGGGCAATATCATGCTCGACAAGCAGGGGTGTGTCAAGCTGATCGACTTTGGTGCAAGCAAACAAAGCGATGCCGAGGGTGGTGTGACGACTAGTTCTGCCATCTGCTATACCCCAGGCTATGCGCCAAGCGAACAGATGGCGCAAAGCTACGACAAGTTTGGGCCTTGGACGGATTTCTATGCCCTCGGCGCCACGCTCTATAAGCTCCTGACCAATCAGACTCCGCCGCTGCCTACCGATCTTAGTGAGGACGAAACGGCTGACAAACGCGCCACCCTCCCCATGCCTGGTGTCTCCGAAAAGATGCGCAGCCTTGTGGTGTGGATGATGCAGGTGAGCCGCTTGAAACGTCCGAAGGATGTTGCCGAAATCCAGCGCTTTATGGAGGGCGAGGTCTCTCAAGCCGATCCAGGCGATGAAGACACGCAGGTCATAATGCCAACTTCCGATCCTAAACCTCACGCCAATCCTGCATCAGAACCTAGTCCCAAGCCCGATTCTGGTGTAGCAGGTGGGGGACCGAAACAAGGTAAAAATAAAACCTTGGTGGTTGTTTTGTCTGTTTTCGCCTTGCTCTGTGTGGCAGGACTGGGCTACGCCCTTTATGAAGGAAATAACACTACGTTTGAGGAGGATCAATTGGAATCGACCGTTGTTAATGTTGCTCCTGCGACAGATACCGCAGAGGCAGAAGAGCAGATCAAGGAGCCTGAACCCACCTTGGAACCTGAGGGTGCGCCACTCTCTGAAGGTGAGAAGGCTGATGGACGTGGAGGTTTTGACGACAATGCAGAGGGCTATTTCAGTATGCATGCAGACGAATACATGACGGAAAATCGTGATGTCTATTTTGATGGGTCTTTCAGCGATACTAAGGGCTCTTACCCTATCATGCTGAAGTTTGAGATGGATGACAACTATTTTCCTGGCGTCTGCTATTATCATAACATCAACTATGGTACGAAACTCAAGATGTCTGTCCGTTTCACGGAGGAGGAAATGATCATTCGTGGCAAAGCCAACGGTAGCGATTTCGTCATGAACTTCACTCCTACGACCGACGGCAAGTGGAAGGGAAGGGCTCTGTCGGGTAGTTATTACCTCAATGCGGAGATACGTCCCCGTTCGCCGAGGTAGTCTTGGCTTTGCCCGTATCCCTATATATATAATGGTTTAGAAATTAATAATAACTTTGGTGTCGATATGACCTCTATTATGTTTATTAAAATATGAATGCAAAGAATCTTTTGAAGCGAGCAGCCTGTCTGTTCTCCCTCACGGGCCTTGCGCTCTCGGTCTCGGCCCAGTCGCGTTTTGCCGATGCCATGCGGCAGGCATACGCCAAGCCAGAGCGTATATACCAGTTTTATGTCCAGCATCAGCCGGATAGTATTTACAAGCAGGGGGAGGATGTCTTCTCGCCTTATCTCTCTTCCGATCAGTTCGCTGCCCAGCTTCGTGCGATGGAGGAGCGGTTGGGAGATCCCGTTGAGGCTTCGATGTGGAAAATGCAGCAGATGGCGGGATGCGAGATCTATTCCCGCAAGATTACTTTCCCGCGCCATTCAGCTACTCTTAATGTTGTTTTTGACCCGTCGGGAAGTCTTTTGGGCTTTACTTTTACCGATGAGAAGGCGCTGCTTACCGAGACGGAGTCGGCCCATCATATCTATGTCTCCGACACGATCCAATTGCCAGCCCGCCTCACTATGCCGTCGGCCTCGTCGGTCAAGGATCGGGTGCCGGTCGTTATCCTTGTCCACGGTAGCGGTCCTTCCAATATGGATGAGTCTATGGGCCCGAATGCTCCTTTCCGCGATTTGGCTGAGGGCTTGTCGCGTCGTGGTGTCGCCGTCCTGCGCTATGATAAGCGCACTTTCGTTTGTCCGCAGTTTTTTGCTAATGCAACGGCTGGATTTACCTACGACGACGAGACGGTCGATGATGCCATCTCGGCCGTCCGTCTCGTGAAAGACTCCTTGGCTCAAACTATGGCGCTCGATCCTTCCCGCATCTATATCGTCGGTCATAGTTTGGGCGGCATGTTGGCTCCGCGTATCGCAGAGCGGAGTGGTGCTGTGGCAGGTCTCGTCCTGCTTGCCGCTCCCACAGGAAAACTGCGACCGGCGATGGAGCGCCAGTTTGCTTATCTTGGTCGTTCGGTAGAAGAGGCACGCCAGTTGACCGAACTCACCTTGGCGAAGACTCCCGAAGTCTATCTCGATATGGATGCTCGCTATTCGGATACAGCCACAGCACAGAGTCTGAATCTGCCGATGCTGATCCTTCAGGGTGAGCGCGACTATCAAGTGACGATGGACGACTATCGGGCGTGGCGCGAGGCTGTGGGCAATCGCCAGGGAGTGGTGATGAAGTCCTATCCGTCGCTCAACCACTTGTTTATGTCGGGCGAGGGAGCAAGCATGCCCGAGGAGTATCGTATGCCAGGCCATGTTGCCGAGGAGGTGATGGACGATATCGCCAACTTTGTCCTCTCGGGCAAATAAGATCGCTCTTCCCTTCCTGCGCGATCCTTACTTACCTTTGTGCGCGATCATTACTTAGGATGGATTTTTTCGTTCCTAAGCTTGCAAGATGCCAATCGCCTTGTTTGGGTCAATACTATTTGAGAGGGGCGGAAATCTGCCGCCCCCTCTCTGTGGACCGTGAAAGATTGTGAATGGAATACGAGAGGATTGTGAGTGGTTGTGAATAGATTTGCATTCGCCTCCTCATTGCACTATCTTTGTATAAGATAGGCTGCACTCGGCAATTTGAGAGCAAGCTCTCATTGCGCTTGTTTGCACTATCTTTGTATAAGATAGGCTGCGCTCGGCAATTTGAGATCAAGCTCTCATTGCGCTCGTTTGCACTATCTTTGTAGAAGATAATCAAAAAAGTTGTATCAGTTTAATAATCAGCATAGTTGTTTCGACTGGTTTATTTATGGTGATGATTTAGCGAAAGTCAGACTACTTCTGCCTGCTTTACTTTTCATAATAGTTCAAACAACTCTTGCGGTTGCAAAGATAGGATAATTTTATTTTACGGTCGCGGATCATCTTCATCATGCAGCTTTTACCTACACGACGTTGACCTACCAATACGATGATGGTTTCCTTGCCAAGATACTTTTCTATCTTGTCGATATAGGACTGACGAATGATAGTTGCCATATTGTTATCTTTTATAAGTGAATTTTATTCTCGCTATGTCAGTTTTTGTCACATCTGGATAGTACTTTTGCCGCATGAAATGACAATAACTATATTTATTAAGGTATGAATGCAGGAAGAAATGGGGATAAGAGTCCTTAAAAAGTAAAATATAAGAGGAATCCAGAAGATTTCTTGTTTAAAGTTTGGTGGTTCTTCAGATTCTTACTAAATTTGCTATTGGATTAGTGACAGGGCAGGTGAAAGTCCTCGCTTGAAGTCGCTATGATGCAGAGAAACAAGATAATCTTGTGGACACGAGCAAGCTATTCAGTTCTGTAGGTTGAAATCTGGTAAATTGAAACGTAGAAAGAACGCGAATTTGTTTGAGCGAGTCTGCGCCATCATATGGTGTGGATTCCTCTTTCGAATTTTCTTTTCTACGGGTTTTACCAGAGCCTAACTTACAAGAGAGTGAAGAAAGAAGGGGTTCACGCCATTCTTTTTTCGCTTGTGAACCATTATGGACTTGTTTGGTTCGCAGATTTTACTCAACTTTGCCCCTTGAAAGTAAATGGTTTACTGCACTCGGCCATTTGAAAGCAAGCTTTCATTGCGCCCGTTTGCATAATCTTTGCATAAGATTAGCTGCACCTCAGCATAACAAAAGTAAATGATCTGCTGTTTCGGTTGAAAAGCAGGAGCAGCAATATGTAATAACCTAAAAACTCAATGCTTATGAGCAGAGTATTTCAAGTAAAGCCTAAGCGCCTCAAACACTCTAACGGCACCGTCCTCACTCCCGAAATGGTAGTGACAGTAACGACCCTGCAGCACACCGCCACCCCTTTTTATAATGGAGCCAAGGAGGTGCAAGAAGCCTATATGCGCATCTATGCTTTCGATTATAAGAAAGCCTGCTGCAATCAGAATGATTTTGAATTTAAAAAGTTGGACTAAATAATACAATAATTTTATGGAAAAAATAAATCACTACGTTTCTTTAGTTAATCAGGCTTTTACTGTTGCTAAAGAAAATTTAAATAATCCCGAGTCTTTAAAGAAAGCAGAGGCTGATAAGGGTGCTTTGGTCAATAGTCTTGAAAAGGATTCTTTCATAAAAGTGCCTTTCGTTGGGGACTTCAATGCAGGTAAGAGCTCGTTGATAAATTGCATGTTAGGGATTGATATCCTTCCAACTAATATATTGCCAGAAACGGCAGTGTCTTATGAGTTGTATTTTTCTGCAAATGAAAAGCTTGAAGTTTGGCTTGACGATAAGTTGGTGGAGACAGCTCCTATTTCGCAGCTTAAGTCATTGCAGTTGACCCCGAGGAATTTTGTTAAGTTGTATCTCAACAATCCAATCGTAAAGGAATGGAACGACAGAAATATTGTTGTTGTTGATATGCCTGGTATCGATTCGGGTGTCGAGGCCCACAACAATGCTATCCTGCATTACGTACAGGACGGCACTTTCTTCGTGTTAGTTAGCGAAGTTGAAGGCGGAACATTACGAATGAGCACCCTTAGCTTCATAGAGGAAATCAAGAAGTATGGTGCACAGCTGGCTGTAGTCATTTCTAAAATAGACAAGAAACCGGAGCAAGAGGTGCAGGATGTCAAGGCTAATGTAGAATCGGTAGCTAAGAGATTGTTGGGTGACTCGACAATGGTTGTGTCTGCTTCTGCTATAGACAAGGACTTCAACGGTGTTCTTGATATTTTGAGTTCTATTGATGCCGAGGAATTGATAGTGAACAAGTATAAGGGACAGGTTGTTAACTTCATTGATTCATTCATTGTAGAATTGCAACTACAGATGAAGCTTATGCTTTCTGACAAGTCTGATTTCTCTGAAAAGATAGAGAATCTAAAAAATGCACAGGTTAAGGCTGTGGAAGACTTGAAGAGAAAAGCTGAGTCTGCTCAGTCTGTAGAGGGCTCTGCTGATGATATCCTTGATGATATCTCAGAGGCTTTGAGAGAAAAGGCTGGTTATATTGCCACTCTTCTGTATGGCCAGACAGATGGCAATGTCTTGAATCAGGAGATTCTTACCATCATACGCCCGGTTATTGTTAACTCGCTGAAACGTGAGATTACTGAGTATTCCGACGTTGTTGGTGGGGCTCTTCAGGAGTTTATGGTAAATGTGGATACTATCCTCAACGATAAGGACAACAAGATGCTGTCTGGAGCAGAGGAGATTATCGGCAACATGCTTGGCAAGGATATTCTTGAAGGTCTGTTAAAGAAGGGACTTGATCAGTTGGCTAAGAAGTTTGTTGCTTACAAGGGTTTGGGCGAATTGGTTAAGATGTTGAGCAAGATTCTTGGCCCGCTTGTTACTATCCTCATCAATATCATTCCTGATATTATCCGTATGATCTTTGGAAAGAGCAAGGAGCAGAAGATAGAGGAAATCAAGATGAAGTTTACTTCTGAGATTGTTTCAAAAATTATCGAGGCATTGCGTCAACCTATCGAGAATATGATCAAGGAACAGCGTGCTGAGGTTTACAATAATGTTTCCGCTCTCATTGCGTCTGAGACACAAAAGTATAACGAGAACATCAATGCTATAAAGAACCAGCAGCAGGAAGAAGAGAAGGTGGTAGCTCAGAAGGTTGCTGCTCTGAATACTGTAGTGGAGAAGTTGAATGTGTTAAAAACTCAAATCTAATATAAGATGGGATTTGAAGGTATAAAAAGAAAAAGTGCAAGCATGGGCAAAAAGTCCATGTCTGCATTTTTGAAGGTCAATAAATATGAGAATCCACAGACAGTGTTGGATTTGATATCGCATATCTGTACCTCTGGTATGGATTTGTCTGTGCAAAATGAATTTATTCCATATCGTGATGAATATAGTAAATTTGAGGAGGATTATTCTAAAGTAAATACAAGCGAAGCAGAAAATCCGTTTGTCAATGCCTCTATAAGCGATTTGACTGAAAACTGCGAGTTTCCATGCTCAATTATGCCTATTCTTCTTGACCATTCCAACTTTAGTGACGCTGTGAATGTCGCAATTGGTGGAGGTTATAGTTCTGGTAAATCTTCTTTTCTTAATAATATTACAGGAATAGGTGCTGTTCTTCCCACCGGAATAGAACCGGTGTCCATGATTAATACCTATATCTCTTTTTCCGATAAGGTAACGAAGTTGATAGTGTCTGGCAAGAATTGTAAAGGGCATGTCGTGAAACTGAATCGTGAGGTGTTGGATTGTATTCAACACTCTTCCAAGTCAAAGGTTTATGTCTCTTCTGTCTTAGACGAACTTTATATCAATATACCCGTTTCTAAAGAGCGTGAGTATTTAAAGGGTTTGGTGTTCATTGATACTCCTGGATATAATAATTCAGACAATGCCAATAAAGAGAATGGCAAGACGGACAGTGATACTGCTTCTGATGCTTTGAAAGATTCTGCTGCTTTGTTTTGGTGTATAGATGCTGAAGCTGGAACTATTTCACAGCGTGATATAGAAGAGTTGGATGAGACGATAGGCGATAAAGATAATTATCCTTTTGTTATTGTCTTTAATAAAATGGATAAGAAACCGAATGATGAGATTGTTAAAATCTTGAAGTCTGCTGAGAAGGTATGTAAATCCAAATTGAAGATACAACCAATAGACATTATTGGCTTTTCTTCAATAGGAGAAAGTGCCATATATTCGTTGAAGACAAAGAAAAAAGCAACTACAAGAGGTGGAGTGATGAAAGTCCTTGCTTCGATTTTCAATAAAATGAAGAATGGTGTTTCTAATGTCCGTTCTGTATCTTATTGGATAAATGAGCTTGCATCTTATTTTGATCAAGAGATTGAAACATGCGATAGAATGCTTGCAAGTTTGGAATATAAAAGAAAAAAACTGGCGAAAAAAAAGGCTGAAGCTTTCTCTAAATCAACAACTTCAAGTGAAGAGCAATTTTCTTTTGTAAACGATCATTTGCCAGTAGTTGAAGATGTAATCATTAAATCCTATGATGATATTCTCAACTCAAGAGATGGAATGATTGATCTTTTCAATAGAGCAATGAAGGGATGGTCAAAAGCTTTAGACCGAGAAGACCAATGGGCTGAAAAAACCGGCTTCTTTAGTGATGCTTCAAATTTGCAAAGACAATCAAATAATGCCGTAAAAGAGTATAATAGAGTGATGACGGCAGTAGAGGAAAACTGTGATGAATTTGAATTTTGGAACACAGAATCACGTAAAAATGATTTGGATGTCATAAGAATAGCTTATGAGTTTTATGATTCAGCTGATGAAGATGTTCAAGATTCTTTGGAAGAAGATTATGATAACACTGTTGCCTCCAAGAAAACGATTTCTATCTATAAGAGTTTTCTCCAAAAGAAGAAGCAAGAGATTGTTCGTGTATTTACCACGTGTTGCGAGAATGCAATAAAGAAGAATGAGAAGCGCTTGCGTGCACTGCAGAACATCAAGGAGGAAGAAGAGACCGATGTGTTCTCTGCTATTGCCAATGACAATATGAACAGATTCCTTGATTGTTTCTCAAATGGAGTAGATTTGACAAAGTGTAATAGTCAGGGTTATTCCCCATTGACATACGTTGCTAAGAATAGCAATAATGCAATGATGAAGTTCTTGATTGATCATGAGGTTGACCTCTCTCTAAAGGATAAAAATGGTTATAATGCCTTGGAGACAGCTGCTATCTATCATTGTCAAGATATATGCGACCTCCTTATTCGTGCTGATAAAGGTTTGGTGGCAGAGTCGCAGTCGTTGACGAAGTTGGCTGCTAATGATCGATTTGAAAAGTGGATTTCTAATTTCTAATAAGTATGGCTATAAATATAGACAATTATAATGACGTATTTGGAAAGTTAACTAAAGCTGTTGATGTTGCAAGTGCGTCAGATAATGAAGAGATAAAGAAGATTTTCTCAAGGATAAAAGAGAAAGTTTGCGACATAAAGGAAGGTGGTGACCGCTTGAAACGTGACAACGAAATACTGAAAATAGGTGTCGTTGGTCAGGTGAAGGCAGGTAAGTCATCGTTCCTCAATTCGCTGTTGTTTGAAGGTGAGAATGTGTTGCCAAGAGCATCTACGCCGATGACAGCTGGCTTGACTGTGTTGGAATTTGGCGAAAAGAATGTGTTCTCCGTTGAGTACTACACGGCTAAGGAATGGGAAAAGTTTGAGGACAAGGCCAAAGAATATGACGACTTCGTGAATAACGTGAAGTCGATGAATCCTGCGTTGACAGATGAAGAGGCTGCAAAGATGGCGAATGTTCCAGATGAGCTGTCTGCTGCAAAAGAACTTATATCACGATGTACTCGTATTGCCAAAGGCAAGGTGGGAAAAGCTTCTGAAGAGAATGATTTTACTGATATCAAGGATTTGCAGGATATTCTTGAGAACTTTGTCGGCGCAGACGGACAATTCACATCTGTAGTGAAGAGTCTTACTATCCGTCTGAATGATGAGCGACTCAAAGGAATGAGAATCGTGGATACCCCGGGTGTAAACGACCCCGTGGTGTCTCGTGAGCATCGCACACGTGAGTTCTTGCGTGAATGTCACGGTGTGTTCTTCTTGAGCTTTGCTTCTCGCTTTTTTGACAGTACGGATGTGAATTTCCTTACCAATCGCATTGGTTCACAGGGAATAGGTACTGTGGTGCTTATTGCAAGTAAATTTGACTCTGTGCTGCAGGACTCTGGTTCAAAGTTTGAAGACGATTTGGAAAATGCGATAAGTGATTGTCAAAGACAACTAAGGGCCCAGTTCAGACGCAATCTTTCTGGCTCAGACTATAAAGGGGATGAACCTCGTTTTACAATGAGTTCCGGTATCGGTTATTCTATTGCAAATAAAAAGCCGTCAGACTGGGACAGTATGGAGAGCCATGTCGTAACACAGATGAAGAGATTCTATCCGAGTTTCTTTGCTTCTGACAGTGACATAAAGGCTACGTTCAATGAGCTTTCACAGATAGATGATATCAGAAAGGATTATCTTGATGGTGAGTTCGTGAAGAATCGTGATAAGATTATCTCAAGTAAGGTAAACAGCTATTTTGGCAATGCTACAAGCGAAATCAAAGCAATCTTGAGTGATGGCAAGGCTAATCTAAATGAACGTAACAATGCTCTTTGTAAGAAAGATATTTCTCAGATCGAATCAGTTCGTAATGCTACTCTAAAGGTAGTTGAAAAGATTGTGAAAGATATAGACTCTTTGGCAAGCAAGGCTGATGATATGGCAGAACAGGCAATGAAGGAGTGTTGGAATCGTTATCAGACACCTTCTGTTAGAGTTCCCACTAAAGAAGAAGGTGTTACATTTGTACGACAGTCTACTTTTTGGGGTAGGGATAAGGATGTATCCTGCTCATACAAGAAAATCGATGAGCAGAAACTTGTTTCTGAGGCAGAAGGTCAGGTTCAAGTTGCGGCCGAAAAATTGTCAACTGATTGGAATAATAGGTCTAGTGAACTTATGAATTCAATAAAAGATACTATCGGAAGCCTTATTGCGGAAGCTGAGCAAAAGGATTCGGAAGCTAAGTTCGATGCTGATGGTTTACGACGTATTCTTGGCGAGGTTCTTGCCTCAATGAGCAATTCCACTGTTATGAATATTAAGGATTTGACAAATAACGTCGTAGGACGTATTATGGATGTTGCTCAAGACTGCGAAGTGTCTCTTATTGTAGGTTCTGTTGATGAGGCTACCGCAAAGAACAAAATATCTTCAAGAGCAAGAGAAGCGCGTCGTAAGATTGAAAACGGTTTGCGTGATCTGTTTGATGAGTTCAATACGGATTTAAAGAATGAACTTCAAAAGTCGAAGAATGAAGTTGTGAATATTTTTACAAGGCGTAAGGACGAGTTAATCACAAAGGCAAATAGCTCTGTTCAGGGTTATCTTGACTCTCTTGAAAAAGAATTAAAGGACAAGAAAGCTCAGCTTGCGAATTATACCAGAGCGATTGCAAGTATTAACGAAATAGAGAAAATCTTATGAGTATAAAAGAAAAATATATAGCAGCTCTGAATGACGAGCAAGCTAAAATGGTTTCGTATGTTAAGCAGATGACGGCTAAGGTCGCTTTTCCTGAGACTGCTGTAACTACAACCTATCTAAAGCCAGCTAAACACACTATTGTTTCGGCGGCTTGTTTAATAGGTGGTGCTATTACCATAGCAGCAGGTCTGTGTTTAGAGAAGAATGGCATTTCTACAGCCGGTGGCGTTGCTGTTGCTTGTGGTGCTGGATTGTGGGCTATAGATAGAAATAAAAAGCCTGTTGTACAGCGTGATGTTGCTTTTTATAAGGTCACAAGTCATTACTATAAGTCTCTTTCTGATATCTTTAAGTATGTGACAAATAGCTGGTCTGATTCATTAGTGGAATTGAAGAGTAAGTTGAAGGCAGAAATCATGCAGCAAAACATTTCTGAGGAAGAGAAAAACTCTGCAATTCAGAGTGTACTGACTACTTCTGTTGTTGATTTGTCTATGGCTGATTTGTCTTCAAAGCTTGGCAAAATAGAGCATGATCATAATGAAGAAGGCTATAAGCGTTTTATTTCTATCTTTGAGAAGAAATGTATAGAAGCAATAAATACTGCTTATGAAGAGCAGAAGGCTGTTTACGAACGACTGCAGTTTTAGTTGATATAAACTAAAATGCAGAATATAAGTATGTTTCTTTCATGCCCATTCACATGAAAGAAATACACTGTTTCGGATAAGAGGGTAGGGCGGAAACGTCTTTACTCTCTTATTGATATTTTAAAACGTTATAGCAATCATGACTGCTATAATAAATATGAAGTTAGCGATTGAAAATCGTTTTTGAAAAACTGAAACTGAAAGGATGCAACAACTATTGATAAAACAACTTAAAAAATGAAGCATTATGGCAAAGAATGAAAATAAAATACTGGATGAACTGAGACGAAGAGGTAAGATTTATGAAGACCCTGCTCCTAAAGTCGGAGGCTTTACTGGCTGGTTGATAAGCTTGTTTACCAAGAAAAAGTAAGCCCCATATACTTTTTTCTTGATGTTCTGCCACCATTTGACATATCTATTCTATATGGTTATTTTGCAGCCGAAATCAAATGTATAACTATATATAAGGTAATGTAACAATGGAAAAGAACATCAGGAAAAGAATATGTAGGTTGGCTGCGGTATTGAGTGCCGTGCTGGTAGTGTTATTTGGCTATTGGTTCTTCTTGAATCCTCATGGCTATTGGCAAAAGCAGAAAGAAGCTGAAAAGGAAGAGTATTCTGAAAGAAGGATGCTTTGGCGAAAGTCGGAGACTATGACCATGCAACGTATCCGAAAATGGAAAAGGAGTAGGTTTGCTGCTATGCGGTTCGTGTATCGGTTAGACTGTTGACGCAACCTTCACTTTTATGAAGGCATGGACATTTGCAAGTAGTGATAAAGAATAAATATCTGAACTTGCAAAACTTGGATAAATAAAATATAAATACGATGAACAGTATGGCTGATAATCAAAAAGTATATCAGGCAATCAAGACGATTGCCGATGAACTCTGCAAGGAGAACAAGACATATCTTCGCGCAGATTTGGCTTTTGAACTGAAGAAGTATGGTATAGCTTCCGATTCCTCGGAGGTGAGTAAGCTGGTATTTGATGCCTACAGATATTTCCATGATAACGGCAATATCGCCATTGCTTTTGTTTCCAATAATTCTCGTACAACCCTTGTGGCTGAATACAAATTGAATGACAGTCTGGAACAGGGCAACAAGGAGGAGGCTTTGAAGATAGCTGAGACGGAACTGGCGTTGTCTTCATCTGCTCTGGAGCAGTTGAAAGAGCAGGTGGAGCAGAACCTTAACCTGGTTCTTGCTAAGGGAACGTCGAAGATGGCTGATATTGTCATGGGTACGAATGGCGTGAAAGATGTTAGAAGTAAAGCTTCCACCATGTTTGATAAATATACCAAGATGGTGGAGGCTTATCACTATGCTGAGGATAGTGTTCGTGGAAACATCGAAGATTTTACCTCCTTGCGTAGCGATATCGGGACGGTTTATCGTGACTATGCCCTGAAACTGATTGATATCTATGGCGACTCCATCAAGATGGTTTCACCTGATCTGTTCGACTTCAAGCGAATAGAGTGGCTGGATGTGGACGAGATGCTTAAGTATGTGGAGCTGGAATATAACAAGCTCACGGAAAAATGTGCAGCTTTGATTGGTGAGATTTCTGTTAGTTTCCGTACTTCCTTGCAGGGTTCTTTGCAGGCTTATAAGTCTTTGTCGAACGGCAACAAGTCCTTGGGCTTGGCGATGGCAGGACTGACAATGCTCGAACACTATATGGGAGCAAGTGAACGCACTAATCGTTTGAAGTCTGATTTATCAGTTTTCCAGATGAGCGTGAAGCATGATGCCACTCGCATCATGGCTGATATGGGACGATTGTTGGTGATCTGCAAAACGCTCAATGATGTGGTAATCCCGAAGGCGAATGTGTTCTTGCGTTATGGAGAAAAACTGTTGGCTTCTGACTTGAAGGCGACGCTTGATGCTTTGTATGCGGATGAGACTATTCGTCCATTGGAGGAGCAACGAAAATGTCTGCTTCAGCAGATGAAGGCGCTGGACATGGAAATGAACGATCATCTTCAGAACATCGATGTCTATACCTCGCTGATTAATGACATCACCGCTACCTTGGAATCAAAGCAGGGAAGTTATATGGAAGCGAAGGCGAAGAAGCCTTCCAAACCTTTCTTCCTGTTGAATTGGATTACCTTTGGTATGGCCAACAAGAACTACTATCGTGACTTCGTTGAATGGAATGCGGTATGCTTCCCACTTGTAAGAGAATACGAGAGCTATCAAGTAGATTTGAAGTTGGATAAGGAGGAATTGGAATCTCATCGTGAGGAACAAACCCGTATCAAAAATGAGTATGCCAAACTCTCCAGTGAACTGGATAAGGTTTCTAAGGAGATCAGAAGCAAGATAGTTTGCTCTGATGAATTGAAGCTGAAGATGCTGAAACATCTTCGTGATATGGTTGCCATGCTGAAACTTGGACGTGAAATCATGGAGAGCAAGATAGATGAGAAGTTGGTGCATACGGTAGATATTCCCGATTATCGGGAGGCAGCCAAGCTTCCTGCTGATGTGGAGCAGAACCTCTCGCAGTTCACAGACTTTTTGGCAGATAATCTCCATGCAAATAAGGAAATGGCACGAAATCTGCTTGATGGTGTATCTGAATATACAAAGAATCAGAAGAAGATAGAGGGAAATGCTGCACAGCAAAAAACTGCTGAATATAGTGAGGAGGAGTTGATGCAGGTAACTGGTGCTATGGAACAATCCTTACAGAAAGGTATCGCTCTGTTTGACAGTTTCGCTAAACTCAAAGCGCAGCAGCTCAGTGGTAGCTTGGCTTCGGCTGCATACGATAAGGAGTTGAAGAAACATGCTGATGAGTTTAAGCGTGAAATGGCTAAGATAGACAACAAGAGTGCTTATCTTCGTGAGGTGTTCAAGCGTATCAATCTGGCTGGTAGTGAGGAGCGTAAGCAAGCTATGGAGTTGATGAGCGACTTGAGTGGTTTTTCTCTTTCGGAACAGGAGTTCACGGAATTTATAAATGGTAAGAAACAAATAGAATTATAAGGTGTATGGAAAGTTCAAGAAGACAGCAGGCCCAGGCTGATTTGGGCATGGATTTCGCAAAAGAAGATCAAAAGCGAGAGGCGGCTCTTTCCAAAGAACAGGCGAGAGCTGATAAAAAAGCTGCTAAGCGTGAGAAGATGATGAACATGCCATCATATCGTCTGATGGTAGGTACGGCGAAGTATATGGACAAGTATTTCTTGGATCCTATCCTTGGTTTCATCCTTCCTGCCGGTGTTGGTGATGCATTGTCGAGTGTGTTTGCATTCCCATTTATCTATTACAGTCTTTGCGTGGTTAAGTCTATTCCGCTGACTTTGGCTGTCATCTATAATATCTTGATGGATCTGCTGATAGGTGCCATACCTTTCTATATAGGTGATGTGCTGGATGTATTCAAACGTTCGTATGTAGAAAACTTGAAGCTGATTACAGGCTATATTGAGGATGATAAGGAGATTATCAATAAGGTGAATAAGAAGGCATTCTGGACGGCTGTGTTCATTGTCGTGCTTTGCTGGTTGATTTATGTGGTAATTTCGTGGTCCATTCGCTTGGGAACCATGGCTTGGGATTGGATAGTTTCATTGTTCTAAAATATGAGTAGCAACATTTTCTTTCAGCCCTTCGTTGGCAAGGATTATGCCAACGGAGGCATCTTTGGCAAGCGAATCATGATATTGGGCGAGAGTCATTATTGTGATGAGAGTTGTACGGATTGTGGAGATTGCCGTCTGCATCGGGAATGTATGAATTTTACGCAGCAGGTGCTTGATGATTATCTCAATGAGAATAAGGAACGGCAGAACTGGATGCGGACTTTCTTGAAGTTTGAGCGTTCGTTAGTGGGTGAGGAGACCAATCAGGCGATGAGGCTGAAGATTTGGAACTCGGTCATCTTCTTCAACTATCTGCAAGTGGCGATGGGTGGCCCTCGCGAGGCTGGCGCAGCCGAACAATATCACCAGGCTGGCAAGGCTTTCTTCGAGGTCATCGAAAAGTACCAACCTGAGTATATCATTGTATGGGGCAAGAGGCTTTGGAACAATCTTCCTAATGTAGGCTGGCAGGATGGCGACGACATCGTAGTGGATGGTTATCCTGTTGCTACAGGTGCTTATCTTTTGAGTAATGGCAAGCAGGTGAAAGTGATGGCGGTGAATCATCCTTCCGTAGGCTATTCCTGGGACTATTGGTACAAGGTAATACAAAGATTTTTGAGATAATTTTCTCGCTTGCGCCACGATTTGACACACCATACCATTATCTTTGCCGTCGTAAACATAAAACAAGATGATTATGGCACAGATTACAATCAATATCCAGACTTTGGACTGGACAATGGGGGAGACCGTAGGCTTCCACTTGATGCTGAAGAAAGGCAGCAAGGCAAGAATCGCTTGGGGCGATGGAAAGGTACAGGTCGTGACAGGTAAACAGGAACAGAATTCTGAGAAGTTGACTTGGGTTAAGGCTGGTCATTCCTATCCAGAGAAGGGTGTTAACTATACCATCACCATCTGCTCGGAAGAGGAAGATGCCATTATCGGATTTGATGGCTGTGGCATGTTCGAGGTGAAAACCTTTGATGTGATTCTCACGGAATGTCCTAGCTTGCGTATCTTGGGATATTCGGGATATGGTGGGCAATGGCTCGACGTAAGCAAAAATCCTTTGCTGGAGTTCATCGACTTCAGCGCGATAAGAAACGAGAAGTTGGATTTCTCTGCCAATCCTCTCTTGGAGGAGTTGCATATTGATGGATCCGAAGATTTGGTATCTTTAAACTTGAGCAAGAACGACAAGTTGCGTCGCTTGGACATCTTCATGTGTCACAATCTCCAGCATCTTGCCTTGAGCAATCAGTCACAGCTGAATGAGGTGGATTTCGCTCTCACTCATCTCCGTCTCAAGGACTTGGAGTATTTGGAGAAGACGTTGAAGCGAAACTCTCCTTACAAAGTGCGGGGAGGAAGCTTTGGCGATGATAAGATAAAGGAAGTTAGTAATGGTAAAATCGTAGGGGAATATGAAGGAAAATTGTGATTGGAAAAAATGTTTGGACAGAATTGAGGATAAAGGATTTGACGACGATGATGCTTATTCAGAGATTCTCGAATATATCCGAGAGGTGGCTACTGTTGATGAGAAACGTGAGGTGCTACAAAATGTGGAGCAACGTGTGAAGAAAATCGTGAACTATGATTTTGCAAAGGCATGGTTCCTACGTTACATGAGTGAAAGCGAGCATGATGTCATCGAAGTCTTAATGGGAGTAAGATATGTTGTATTGAATGAGATGATGCTTCATCCGACTCCTGCCGAAGTGGAGAGATTTCGCTATCAGAATGATAAACTCTTCAAATTGACTCAGGAATGTTATGCCCAGTGCAGAAATATGTGGCGTACTTTGTTTCATACGCCTTATAAGGTGGATGATCGTTATCGTTATGAGGTGGAAGGAGTGTTGCGGTTTGAGTATGGTGATGACGATGCTGTAGTAAAGTTGGAGAACGACGATTATTACGGCTCTGATTTCCAATATATGATTCATCTGTTAGATGAACTGATGAGTGCAGGACGCTATAAGACGGACACAATATTGAATGGTGTTTTTCGCAATTTTGTTGGGACTACCGAGGAAGGATATAAAACATTCAGAAACGAATTGGATGATGGCGATTCCTGGGATGAATGCTATCTTCACAAACCAGAGTTTGCTGATATTTGTGTTTGCTATGCCATGCATGCTCTGCATACGCATCAAGACTATAGCCTGCCCGACATTCTTCGCATGGATGACTTCGTGGTAAAGGTTCATTTGCAATATGAGAATGAAGTCTGCGATACGAGAGATGCAGAGATTGGACCGCTCAATTATGAACCATCGTGGTCCCAAAAACTTGTAGAGGAAGATGTGAAAGAGTTCGGAGGAAAACATACGCTGAATCCGACAAGAAAGAAATAGCATATATAATAAAATAAGAAGTTTAACGTCATATATAAAAAATAGAAGATTATGAAGTTAGCAGAAGCATTGAGCATCAGAGCCGACTTGCAGAAGAAAGTGGCTCAACTGAAAGAACGTATCAAGGAAAGCGCCAAAGTGCAGGAGGGCGATGAACCTTGCGATAACGTGGAGGAATTGTACAAGGAACTGGATGAAGCTCTCGTTCAGTTGGAAGGCTTGATTTATCGCATCAACATCACCAACGTTCAGGTAGTTCAGGACGGAGAATCCTTGACTCGATTGATAGCCAATAGAGACGTCTTGTCGATGCGTGTCAAGGCATTGAAAGAGGTGGTGAACTACGTAGCTGCCAACGATAAGTCTCAAAGGCTATAGCGAGAAGCAGATCTGGGAGTTCTATAACGTTATCAGAAGGGTCGAGACCGTCTTTGAAACCTTGAAGACCGACCTTGACATCCGTCCTGTCTATCATCAGACGGATGAAGCCATCAAGGGCCATTTTAATCTGGCAGTACTTGCTTACTGGATTGTATCAATCACACAGTATCAGCTTCGGCGGAAGGGAAGCAGGATGTCATGGCAGGAAGTAATGAGAATAGCCGGTACACAGATAGTCGTAAGTACTATCGCAAAGCGGATCGACGGTAACCAGGTTGAGGTACGGCAGTGCACAGAGCCCGAGAAACAGCTCTCTGATTTGTACAAGAAACTCGACTTGACCTCTCCTCCCTTAAAGCGAAGACGATAAATTTGTGTGGTACATTTTTCTGAACTCAAAAAAACGATACTTGAGAATCAAAGAGTTATACGCATATAGGCTGCAAGTTGGGTTAAATAGGACAGCAAGGTGGGCTGAAGACACTCCTTCACACTTCTACTCTATTCCACCTTGAGACTATCCCAAGTAGTCACTAAATGTGGTCATAAGTTACCACCCAGCGCGGCCTTAAGCTATCACCAACTCGGGCTATCAGCAACCCTCGGCAAGGTCGCGCTGAAGCCCCCTCCTAACTGCCCCTAAAAATGAATATAACTTCATCGGCCTACGAAGTTAACTTCATTGGCCTACGAAGTTATATTCATAGGGCTACGAAGTTAACTTCATTTTTTACCCCACTTTTGAGCCCAATCTGCGTGCGATTACTAAGTCAGTTCTCTTGCATGAGAAATCCACTTGTCCGCGTACCGCTTTCCATCCCGAACGGATCCCGAGACCATCCCGAAGGATTGGCGCAGGCTTTTGTGCCTTTTCTGGAGAGGGTAGGCGAGGCTTTTTCCTCCGTCTGCCCCCTTTCTTTGCCCATCCTGCCCTTCCTTTTCGTCTTTCCAGCCCCCTATATATAATAAGGAGAAAATAATTAAATGATAAAGGAACCGAAATCTCTCTATAATGACAGATGTAAACCGCCTGTTCCCTTACTACTGCTTTCCCCTTTTTCCTGCCTTTTTCCGAAAAATACCCTCTTTTTACCCTTGTTTTGTAAAACAACGCGAAAAACTACCAACTTTCGCAAACTTTTCTTTCGAAACATTTGGAGGGTATTAAAAAACGCCGT
>ENA-UOJT01000159-UOJT01000159.1-human-gut-metagenome-genome-assembly--contig:-C15-NODE-159-length-51348-cov-100.468933_pt1 | contig 51348 bp, 39 predicted proteins | sample MGYA00242357_ERZ723904 | MGnify/ENA metagenome assembly ERZ723904 | reverse complement strand
CCTTGTCATGGAGGCGGCCCGGGAGGCAAAACGGGGCCATATCGTGGGAAAACGATGCCTTAAAGGGGCGAAACAAGGGCAGGAGAACAGAGGAAATGGGGCGAGACGGACGGAAACAAGAGTCTCTTACGACTGGGAAGCTATTTTCTCCTTATTATATATATAGCGTAGGAAAGGCGAAAGTGGCCGTTGCGGGTATGAGCACCCCCTCCTGCCCTCTTGGGGGAGGCCAAAAACCCATCGCCCATCCTTCGGGATGGTCTCGGGATGGGTTCGGGACGGAAAGCCGCACGCGAACAAGCAAATTTCTCATGCAAGCCAGGCAACAGGACCACCGCACTCGAATAGGCTCAAAAGTGGGGTAAAAAATGAATATAACTTCAAAGGCCAATGAAGTTAACTTCGTGGGCCGATGAAGTTAACTTCGTAGCCCGATGAAGTTATATTCATTTTTAGGGGCAGTTAGGAAGGGTATTTTCCCCTCTATTGCGCACCATGCCAAACCGCCATGTTTTTATGGAGCCAAACGAGCAGAACCAAGTTTGTTTGGCTGCTGATATGCAAGAGCAGCTGCTACGCGCTCATCCCTTTGAAGGCACAATAGAGGAAAGTAGCCAAGATAAGGAGGAGGATTGCGACGACACAAAACAGCACCACGACCCGACGGGTGAGCGAAGAAGTGTGGGTGGAAGAAGGCGTGGGCGACGATGGGTGCGAAGAACTGGACAAAGGGCTGTACGAGGGCGCAGGCTTCGACTTTGGTCGCTGCGAAGAAGCTGAACCGGAGGACTTCGTGTCCTGCTGGCCCAGAATCGGCGTGGCGATGGTAGCCACCGTTCCACAATAGGGACAACGGGATCGGATCGTGGTTCCAGGATTGGTATCCACCACATAGAGTTGGTGGCATTGCTTGCACGTGACTTGATATTGCATTGCTTCGATTTTTATTGACATTAACTACTCTGTCTCGCTATTTACCATAGGGATATTCCTCTATCTCCCATTCTTGGAAAGGAAGGAAACCCTCTACCCACTGGGGACGCACCTCCTCCCCTTCCCCACCCTGTGGATTGGAGACCGCCACTCCCATAAGCCTCACAGATCGCGTCTTATACTCCGTCTGGCGGAGCAGGCGTTTGGCAAGCGGCAGGATGTCGTCCTTGGTCTGGATGGCAGCCGGCTGCGTCAGACTACGCGTCACCTGTGTCATATCGCCCCACTTCATCTTGAGTGTGAGCGTATGGCCGAGAAATCCACTCTTGGCGATACGCCGCTCCAGTTCCAAGACAAGGTGGTAGAGCTCGATGAGGATAGCAGACGAGAGGCGGAGATCCTTCAGGAAGGTCTGCTCGCAGCCCACCGACTTGCGGTCATGGTCAGTGACGACGGGGCGCAGGTCGATGCCCCGGGCGAAATCGTAGTAGATATGGCCCGCCTTGCCAAACACCTGGACGAGGTGCTGGCGCGAGACGCGACGGAGTTGTGCCCCCGTGAAGATACCCATCTGGTGCATCCGAACTGCCGTCTTGGGTCCTACGCCCCAAAACTGCTCTATCCGAAGGCTATCGATAAAGCCCTGTGCCTTAGCTGGATGGATCACGAAGAGTCCATCGGGCTTGCGATAGTCGGAGGCTACCTTGGCCAGAAACTTGTTGTAGCTCACACCAGCCGATGCCGTCAGCCCCGTCTCCTCGACGATGCGCTGCTTGATCTCGCGCGCCACATCCGTCGCCAGCATGATTCCGCGGCGGTTTTTCGTCACATCGAGGAAAGCCTCATCAATGGATAGCGGTTCCACCAGATCGGTATAGTCGAGGAAGATCCTGTGCACCCGCCCCGAGATCTCCTTGTAGCGGTCGAAACGGGGCGTGACGATCCGCAGTTGTGGACAGCGTCGCTTGGCCGTGGCAATAGGCATGGCGGAATGGACCCCATACTGCCGCGCCTCATAGCTGGCGGTAGAGACCACGCCACGAGGCCCGTCAACCCCCACAGCCAACGGCAGTCCGCACAGGGACGGATCGTCGTGCTGCTCCACGGAGGCGAAGAACGCATCCATGTCGATATGGATAATCTTTCGTTGGGACATCTCGACGGGCAAAGTTATCAAAAAAATCGGGACTGGCCAAAGGTTGCAGAGAGGAAAAACTCTATTTTCATCAGCAACGAAAGGCTACACGATGCACTATAGGCTGCATCACTCCCTGGCCCCAGCACGCATCTTCCTCAGCCACACCATGAACCACAGAGCGGTAGCCAGTCCCACGCCTCCGCCAATGGCATAGCCCACGGCAGGAGGCAAGGCGAAAGCAATATTGCTCACCATGAGGAAGGAGACACAGACGACGGTCATAAACAAGGCGGGGACGAGGGTGAGGACGTATGCCTTCTTCTTCTGCGCGAGATAGACCATGAGGGTCCACAGGGTGAAGACCGCCAGCGTCTGATTGGCCCACCCGAAATACTTCCATATCGTATTGAAACCATCGGGGTTTTGGATCTGCCAGACCAGCAGAGCGAGCGAGACGGCAAAGACGGGCACGCAGATATAGATGCGGTTGATCTTCTTGCGCTGACTCAGACGGAAGGCTTGGGCGATGATCAGGCGGGCCGACCGAAAGGACGTATCTCCCGTCGTGATCGGGGCTGCCACCACATCGAATGTTTTCCCTTAAACGATTGCACATGTTTTTCGTCTAATACTTTAGATAAGTTTAGGATCTTTCACCAAGTATTACCCATCATTATCTACCAGCAATGAAACATGTAACAATAAAAGACATCGCACAATCGCTGCACATATCGGTTTCGACCGTATCACGGGCGCTTACCGACGACAAAAACATACGTCGCGAAACGCGAGAGGCTGTGCTGCGCGAGGCAGATCGGCTTGGCTATCGTCGCAATCCTGTGGCATTGAACCTCAAGACAGGACGCACCAACACAATAGGCGTAATCGTGCCAGAGATGCACACGCCATACGCCTCGCAGGTAGTGGCTGGCATACAGAGCATACTCTTCTCCAACAATCAGAAGGTGGTCATGGCCGAATCGGACGAGGACCACGAGCGTGAGGGAGAGCATTTGAAGATGATGGAGGATTTTATGGTTGACGGACTTATTGTGAGCATCTGCAGCTACAAGCATAATGTCGATACATATCGCCGACTTGCCAAAGAAGGCATGGCCATTGTCTTCTACGACCGCATCCCTCACGGGATGGAAGATATGACGCAAGTGCTGGTGGACGACAACAATGACGCTTTTTTTATGACGGAACACCTGATACGCCTTGGTCGCCAACGCATAGCTTATCTCTATGGGCCTGACAACGTGTATAATACCATGGAGCGCGGTCGTGGCTATCGCGAGGCCATGGAGAAGTTCCGCCTATACGACCCTCAACTTATCATCAAGACAGGAATGACGTTTGCTGATGGTGCGGCAGCAGTAGATCGTCTTGTGCAACAAGGCGTGGACTTTGATGCAGTGTATGCCTTCACCGACACGCTTGCCATAGGCGCCATGAACCGCCTGCGCGAGCTTGGACGTCGCGTACCAGAGGATGTGGCTGTGGCTGGATTCTCGGGGACAGAACTATCGACCATCGTATTTCCACAACTCACTACCGTCGAGCCTCCTCTGATGGAGATGGGAAGATGCGCCGCTGAGCTTGTGCTTGAGAAGGTGCGCAATCCCGAGGCGGAGAACAGAAAGGTTGTCTTGCGTACGGCTATGAAATACCGGGGTTCTACTGGGGAGTAGGAGATAAGACTTTGTACCTTACCTTCCCAATGGATCCCCCGATTTAAAACGTTTGCAGATTTTGGGAACGTTTGCGGAAACGTTCCCATTTTTTTTCATAAAATATTTCTTTTCCCAAATTATTTTTTGCCCTAACTTTGTAAGCGAGAAGAGAAAAAGCCAAAAAATAACAACTAACAGCATAGAAATAAAAATGACAGCAAACACAATCAAATCGTATTCCTTCGACCGCAACTCGGTCAAGGCAGGCATCCTTCATTTCGGTGTAGGCAACTTTCATCGTGCTCATCTCGAATACATGACAAGCCATCTGCTTGAAGATCCCACCCAGCACGGCTGGGGCATCTGCGGGGCTATGATACTGGAGAGAGACGAACCGCTGTACAAGGCACTCAAGGCGCAGGATGGCGAATACACACTTACCGTATGTGGGCGCGACGGTAACAACGAGGTTTACCGTCTTGGGGCTCTTGTAGAACTGTATTGGGGCATTGAGGAGAAGAACTCCATACTCAACAAGATAGCCGACCCTGACATCCGTATCATCACGCTCACCATCACCGAGGGTGGATATAACATCTCACGCCAGACTGGCGAGTTTATGCTCGACAATCCGCAGGTAGTCCACGACCTGGAGCATCCAGACGACCCGCAGACTGCATTCGGCTATGTGGCCGAGGGACTTCGTCGCCGCGTGGCCTCAGGCTCAGGCCCTATCACCATCCTCTCTTGTGACAATCTTCAGCACAATGGCAATACGGCCCGCTGCGCTTTCATGTCGTTTGTAGAGGCGCAGGACAAGGAGCTTGCGGCATGGATGGAGGAGAACGTGACTTTCCCCAACTCTATGGTCGATCGCATCACTCCAGCCACACATCCCGAGGACATCAAGCGACTCAACGAGGAGAATGGCACAGAGGACAAGGCGCCTGTATATTGTGAGGACTTCATACAGTGGGTCGTCGAGGACAACTTTGCTGCTGGTCGCCCCGCATGGGAGAAAGTCGGCGCACAGATGACAGACGACGTCACTGCTTTTGAGAACATGAAACTATCTCTTCTCAACGCCTCTCACACATTGCTTTCCTACCCTTCTTTCCTCTATGGCTACCGCAAGGTGGACGCTGCCATGCACGACGAGCGTATAGCCAAGTTTGTGCGTCAGTTTATGGACATCGACATCACTCCCTACGTACCGGCTCCCAAGGACACAGACCTTGAACTCTACAAGCAGACTCTCTGCGAGCGTTTCGGCAACCGTTCCGTCAGCGACCAGGTGGCTCGTCTTTGCTTCGACGGAGCATCGAAGTTTCCTGTGTATGTGATGCCCAACCTTGAAAAGATGATCAGCGATGACAAACAGCTCATCCGCGTGGCATATCTATTCGCAGCCTATCGCCACTATCTCAAATATCACACGGACGACAATGGCGAGCAGTTTGAAGTAGCCGACCCGTGGCTTACAGCCAACGACCAGCAGCTTATCGCAAGCAATGAGCCTCTTGACTTCCTTGCCCTCTCTCCATTCCGAAGCACCGACCTGCGTGAGGCCGACAACTTCACACAGCCCTACCTGCAGATGGTAGAGAGCATCAAGAACGAGGGAGCGATGAAGACCCTCGAGAAAATATTGTAAAAACAAGTTAGTTGCTATGAGGTGGGGCAATTCCTCGTCCCACCTCATAGGACTCCCCCCAGCAACCATCTCACCCAAAACTAACATCCGTATGAAAACGCTAAGCCTAAAGACCGCAGGACCTTTCCTGCTACTCACGTTCATCTATTTCATAGTAGGTTTTCTTACTACTGTCAACGGTCAGTGTCAAGGACCACTCAAGATAGCGTTCCTTTCCGAGGCCACCACCATGCGCAACTCACTGACCACCCTCATATCCTTCGCCTTCTTCCTTGGCTATCTGCTCAACAGTTCGCGCACAGGACGAATGCTCAACCTCATTGGCTACAAGCGCACACTTATCCGCTCGCTGATCGTGATGGTCGGAGGCTTGTTGTTCTACACAGCCTCTGCTTTTTGCGCGGAGTATGCCGGCGAAGCTGGTATTGTAGTAAATGGCGACTTCGTGCCGTTTGGCTATTTCGTATTTCTCATGGGGTCATTTCTTATGGGCACAGCTGCGGCCATGCTCCAGGTGGTCATCAATCCATATATCGCAGCCTATCCGTTGCCTGGCACAAGTGCGGTACAGCGAATGAACTTCACCTGTGCCGTCAACTCATTTGGCACGACCATAGCCCCTCTCTTTGTCACTGGTATCATGTTCGCGGGAGTGCCTCTCGACAGCGTCACCGCATCGCAGCTCACCCTACCCTTCATACTCATGACGCTCTGTATTGTCGTCACCACAATGACCACACGCCGACTTGCCCTGCCCGACATCGAGGGCACACGTTCTTCGTCGGCTGAAACCGACAAAGGAACATCTACTGGAGAAAAAACAAAAAGCGTATGGTCGTTCCGCAATCTAAAGTATGGGGTCATAACCATTTTCTTCTACGTGGGAACGGAGGTGAGCATTGGCAACAACATCAACTTGCACGCTATGGAACTCACTGCCCGCGGAGCTGCTCTGTCGCCTGCCCTGCTTGCCACAATCTACTGGGGCGGTTTCCTAGTCGGTCGTATGGTTTCTGCCTCCATGAAAAACATAAAACCACGTCCGATGCTCATCACCGTCACGCTTGGCGCCATAGCGCTCATGACTGCCGCCATGCTGACGGAAAACCTTTGGCTTCTTGCCTCAGTAGGGCTTTTCCATTCCGTCATGTGGAGCTGTGTGTTTACCCTGGCCGTTGATGGTCTTGGCGAATACACGTCGCGTGCCTCGGGCGTGTTTATGATGGGCGTGTTTGGTGGAGCCGTATTCCCTGTGCTTCAGGGAATGCTTGCCGACTGGATAGGCTCCTGGCAGTTCACATGGGTTGTGGCGCTTTTCTGTGAGTTTGTTTTGCTGTGGTACGGACTGAGAGGGTATAGAAAGTGAACACCATGACCATCTTTTTCTGATCTCACACGAATTGCTGGAAAAATCTTGTGTAAAACTACCCTATAAAAGCACCTTACCAAGCCCTGCTTTACAAGGGAGACCCTCTTATTTTTTCAAGTACACTTGAATTCTTGCCCACTTTTGGCCATTTTTTCAAATGTACTTGAATTTTTCTTCGTATCTTTGCAGCACAAGTCAACCCACCAAGAAATACGTTATGGACAATAGGCTGGAAAAAATAGAAACGGTATAGAGAACATCCAAGCCTGGCGTCTGGAGGAGTTTCTTGGTCATTGAAAAAATGGACAGCGTGGAATAATGCACTAAAAACTCAGTTGCTCCATTTTTATTGTTATTTGATTTGCTATTTTGTGTCATTTTACCTAACTTTGCACACAAATATAATGTTTCACTGCAGATTGTCGACATGGAGCTGTCGGCGTTAATCGGCGGCGGGACGGCTTTTTAGAGAATAGGCGTTTACTAACGTTTGCTTCTGACGAGTTGAAACTTAGGAACTTTCAAATGGAGAGTCAGAGGGAGATGGCGGTGGATGCTTACGATGGCGTGTATATACGCAAGCACAAGTGTACCCTTTCCATAAGGAAGGGTGCGCTCTGTGCTATACATATATACCACGTTGGCGTAGGTGTGTCCTCTTGCTTCTGTCCTTGTTTTCCACGGTATCCTAAGACCGCAACTCACAGGGACAATAAAAGGAGTAATGACCCCTACGCCAATTTCTTTTGAATCGCCCTAACTCTATTATTCATCTTCTGCTTTGGGGGTTGGCAGTAAACACGGGAACACCTTCAAAGTTAGTTTGATTGCGTGTTCTTTAGAAACGCGCATGGACAAGAATGAACTGAAACAGAAGATAGAAGAGCTAGAGGGACTTACGAACGAGGAGAAATCAGAGTTGATCAAGCTTCTTCGTTCGCAAAAAAAGTATGGTTTGGTTTGGGAGGACAAGCCCGAGGATGTAGAGCAAAGAATGCTCAACGAGCAGCCTGTGCTTGTTGAAGTGCCTGAACGTGCCATTATCAGCGATGACGCTGAGGCACCAAACCATATTCTTATCGAGGGTGATAACATCGAAGCGCTTACTGCTCTTAGTTATAGCCATGCAGGGATGATTGATGTCATTTATATCGACCCTCCTTATAACACGGGTAACAAAGACTTTGTCTATAACGATTCGTTTGTGGACAAGGAAGACGGCTACCGCCATTCCAAATGGCTTTCGTTTATGAATAAGCGTTTGAAGATAGCAAAGGGTTTACTTTCAGACAAGGGAGTGTTATTTATTTCGATTGATGATAATGAGTTCGCACAGCTAAAAATGTTGTGTAATGAGATTTTGGGAGAAGAAAACCATATTTCTACTTTAGCTACAATTATGAATCTGAAAGGGAACCAAGATGAGTTTGGTTTCGCAGGAACCCATGAGTACACCTTGGTCTATTGCTTGTCCCATGATAATTGCGTTCTAGGCCAATTGCCTATAGCCGAAGAAGAACTTGATGAATGGCAAAGTGATGATAAGGGATATTATAAGAAAGGAGCAAATTTGAAAAGTACAGGAATTAATGCTCCGAGAGAAAAACGCCCTAATCTATTTTACCCTATATTGATAGATAAAACAACAAAGGCTGTTTCTACTATCACCCAAGACGAGTTTGAACTCATATATGATAAGGCGTTAAAAATGCATGACGAGGCATATCTATCTCAACTACGCTTGAAATATGAGAATTTAGGGTATATATTTCTATTGCCATTAACAAGTGGCAAAGAAATGTCTTGGCGATGGGGAATACAAAAAGTCAGGGCTGAATCAGATGAAATAATTGTAAGCATGAATGGAAATGATGTAAGCATATACAAGAAGCAACGGCCTCAGTTAGGAGATATGCCATCAAAAAAGCCAAAGTCTGTGTTTTATAAACCAGAATATAGTAGTGGGAATGGAAAAGCCGAACTAATTTCCGTTTTAGGAGAAAGCTTATTTGGATATCCTAAACCTTTGCAGTTGATTAAGGATTTCCTAACCATATCTTACTACAAAGATGCTCGCATCCTCGACTTCTTCGCAGGCTCAGGCACAACTCTCCACGCCACGATACAATTGAACGCAGAAGATGGTGGGCATCGCCAATGCATCTTGGCAACTAACAATGAGAATGGTATTTGTGAGAACGTGACCTACGAGCGAAATAGAAGAGTGATCCAGGGCTACACTACTCCCAAGGGAGAGGAAGTTGTAGGACTGACGCACAACAATCTCCGCTACTACAAGACGCAACTGGTCTCTCGCGACAAGACTGTCAAGAACCTAAGATTGCTCACATCTTTGTCCACAGACATGCTCTGTATCCGTAACGACGTATATTCAGAGAAGACATTTGCTGGCAGACTGATAAACAAACAGATAGCACGCTATTTCGAAAGCGCAAGCGGCAAGCGACGCATGCTCGTTATTTACCATGAGGAGGCCATTGAGGCGCTGGTGCAGATGATAGCCACTCTTCCCAAGTTCGACGACAAGCTGATGGTCTATGTCTTCTCACCGAATGGCTACGCCTACGATGACGACTTTGAAGATGTAGCCGACAAGGTGAAGCTCTGTGCCATTCCCGACGCCATCCTAAACGCGTACAGAAGGGTGCTGCCCAAGCGCAAGCCGCAATATCTGAAAGAAGCCTTTGAGGAGATGGAACACGAGGAAGCACGGGCGAAGAACCGACAGACCGAATTGGACTTTAGTGAGACAGAAGAAAAAACAGAAAAAGGAGGCGAAGCATGAAACAGATACAATACCAACAGAAAGCGGTCAAGGAATTGGTTGACAAGACCAGCGAATTATTGTCGCTACCGGGCACGCGCCACACGCTTGTGTTCAAAGCACCAACGGGAGCAGGCAAGACGGTAATGGCTTCAGAAATGTTGCTCCGACTGAATGCTGAGTTGAGAGACCGTACGGATGTACCTTATAAAGAGGTGGCATATATTTGGATTGCTCCCAACAAGCTTCATGAGCAGAGCTACTTCAAGATGAAATCCTTCTTTACGGAAGGACAGGAGTTGCATCCGGTCATCTATGATGACCTCGACCATTCCGCCGAGGGCTATATCCATCCGGGTGAGATTCTTTTCGTCAACTGGGAGAGTATCAACAAGGATAATGCCGTGATGATACGAGACACCGAACAGAGTGCTTCCCTCTATGACCTCACTCGCAGGACACAAGAAGAGCAAAGCATTCCTATCATCGTTATCATTGACGAGGAGCACATGTTTGCCAGTAAACTTGCAAACAAGACAGAAAAGGTGCTGAAAAACATCAACTCCAAAGTGGAGATACGCATTTCTGCCACGCCGGAAACAAAGGGTGAGATGCAAGTCACAGTGCCTCGAGATACGGTGGTGAAGGAAGGAATGATCAAGCAAGGCGTGGTACTGAACCCTGCCCTTGACTTCAACGACCCAAACGGTTCGTTGAATCAGCATCTGGTGAGTCTTGCATTGAAGAAGCGGGAAGAATTGGCAGAAGCTTATCGCAGAATAGGTATTCGTATAAATCCTCTGCTGCTTATTCAGTTGCCTAATGATAAAGACAAGATGGATAAGGATGACGAAAGCATCAAGGAAGAGGTAATGCAATATCTGGATACCATCAAGAATATCAACGTCACCAATGGCAAGTTGGCGATATGGCTCAGCAACGAAAAGGAGAATCTGGATGGTATTGAGAAACCGGATAATCTGACCGAGGTGTTGCTCTTCAAGCAGGCCATCGCTTTGGGATGGGACTGTCCTCGTGCTGCAGTGCTCCTCATCTTCCGAAAGATAGAGAGCTTCACCTTCACCGCTCAGACCGTGGGACGCATCCTCCGCATGCCAGAGCAGCATTTCTATGAAGATGACCGTCTGAATTGGGGCTATGTCTATACCAACCTCAGCAAAGACATCATTGAGATAGTAAAAGATGATATGGACTACATGACCAACATCCATGCCGTGCGCCGCGAGAACCTATGCAATGTGGTGCTACGCTCTGAATATTGTGAGAAACCAGCCATCGCCCGAAAACGACTGGGGCCAGATTTCAAAGGTGTGCTCGCCAGAGTGTTTGAGGATGTACTCTTAGTGAAGAATCGCCAGTTGTCTCTTTTCACAATAGATGACTTGGAGGGTAATGTGGATGATGAAAATACAGAGGATGTTGAGGCTGCGGAGAGCATTCATGCCCAAAACAGAAAGGCATGCGAGGACAAGATTACTTTCAAGGTGCGGAGCATCGGCATCGATTTGATAGAGGATGTCAGCATCACGGGCGAGACTGGTGAGACTCATGTGGATAAGAAGGCAAGATATGTCCGCACGATGCAGGAATTGAACAACTCCTACAATTCCTTCTGCGCCAAGTGTGTAGGGTCGAAGTTTGAAAAGGTGAGTGTCACGACACTAGCTTTTGCCCTGAAGGAACTAATGGAAGACCTGTTTGAACTCTTCGAGACGGATGCCGTAAAGGTGATTCTTTATCATGGTAACAAGGAGGTATTTGCTGATTTGATAGACCGTGCCTTGAATCGTTATCAGAAGATTCTTGAGGAACGTCAGAATCAGCAAAACGAAAAGTACTACAAGACGTATGACTGGGAGGTGCCTGTAGAACGACTTTATAAGGAAGAAAGCCATCACATCATGGATGAGGTACGAGATCATGCTCTTCTGCCATTCGTTGAATTAAAGAATGCCTCTAAGCCTGAAGAGCGTTTTGAAGCTTTTCTGGAAGCCAACAAGGGGTATATTGACTGGTGGTATAAGAATGGTGATGCCGGCAGGCAGCATTATGCCATCAGTTACGAGAACAAGGAGGGGCATAAAGCCCTCTTCTATGTAGATTTCGTGATTCGCATGAAGAATGGTCAGGTCTTCCTCTTCGATACCAAAAGTGCTGGAAGTGATGTGGATGCCGTAGAAAAGCATAATGCCCTCATCGACTATATGGCGAGCGAAGAGAACAAGGACAAGCATCTGAAAGGTGGTATCATCATCGAGAGAAATAACAACTGGAAGTACTGTCCGCTGAAGATAGAGAATACTACAGACATCGTGGAGTGGGATAGTTTCTATCCTAAAGAGTACAAAAAATAAACTGTGAAACTATGGCAAAAGGTTTGGACGGAAAATTCTTGCACTACGGCATCCGACGGGAAGACCTCGAACTGATTAGAACGCTCTGTGAGAAGCACGACATAGACTTTGACTGGATGAGCGAGGAGATACTTCGTAAATATCATGCCGCCAAGGTCGAGAGAATAGAGATGAATGACGAAGAAACAGAGAAAATCATCGCCGAGGCAATAGCACTTGTCAAATAAAGGGAGGATGGATTATGATTATCAAGCGAATCAAGACCAAAAACTATAAGACTTACCTCAGCCTTGACCTCGATTTATCTGTGAAGCCAGACCAGCCTATCATTTTGATTGGCGGTATGAACGGTGGTGGCAAAACCACGCTGTTTGAGGCTATCTGCGGGGCACTCTATGGGTTGAAGATAAAGAACAAAGCGCATTTTCAGGAGTTGCTGAACAATGGAGCCATAGGCAAAGTGGAGCCCACCATCGTACTCGAACTAACCTTCGAGGGCATGGTGCTGGGACGAATGCAAGAATATCTGCTGCGTCGCACCTATAAGCTCAATCCTGCAGACAAGCCTGTAGAAAACGTACTGCTCAACATGGACGGCACTCCTTTCTCGTATGGCACGGCTACGCCACCACAGCAGCGCGCCATCAATGAGCAGCAGGTCAACAAAATCATCAAGGCAAATCTACCGCAGGAACTTAGCAAATATTTCCTCTTCGACGCCATGCAGTCGAGCGAACTCTTGAAGGAGAATGTTTTCGCCCAAATCATCAAAGACAATATCCAAAATGTGATGGGATTTAATAAATATCTCCAGATGAAGAATGCCGCAGAGCATCAGCAACAGGAGTGGGCAGCAAGAAGGCTGGAAGCACAGAAGGAGGCAGAAGAGTACAACGGACTTTGCGAGCAACGTAATCAGTTGGTGGAATTGCAGGAGGAAAACGCCAAATTGCAAGACGACAAATACAAGTATCTTACTTCCATTCAGACGGAATATGATGCAGCCAAAGAAGGCGCTAAAGAATCTGCCGAAACTGAGAGAAAGATACAAGAACTGGAGGCGAGCGTAAAGGACACGCAGGAGTTATCGAAGCGATATAACGCCCAGCTGAAACATGTGGTGGAAACCTTGGAGATCAATGTCTTCTTTCCAAAACTTGCACAGGGAATAACCAACGAAGTGAATGATATCATCCGACAAAAAGAGGCCCTGAAACAGGAGCGCGAGGGAGTGCTTTCTGTAGAACAGATGAGGGAGGTGACAACTAAGATACTTGGATATTTGAAGTCAAAGTACCTCTGTCCTGAATCCGTAGAGGACGACGACGTAGTGGCATACCTCAAGAGTCAGCAAGAATCCCTGCACCGCAAAGACAACTATGCCTTCATGGATGAAAGTGAACTGGAAGCTTTGAAAAATCTTCTGAATGCCAACGCCGTAAACGAATTCATCACCCTCAATGACAGCCGACATGATTTGGAAAAACGCCTGGAAAACTATGATAATCAACTGCGCCAAATTTCTTTGCTTCGCCGCAGCATGGTGAACGGCAATACTGAAATCATCAAGGCCTACGAGGAAGCAAGCCGAGAGCTCGAGACTCTGAAGAAAGAAGCAGACAACAGAAAGGTGAGCATCAAGAAACTGGAACAGAAAATACACCAGTTTGATGTGCAGATACAACAAGAACCCGACGTAAAATATGACATGCTGATGAAGTTGAAGCCTTTCTTTGAGGATGTAGCCGACACATTGCTTAGACGCAAGAAGGAGAAGATAGAAGAGGACATGAAAGAACAACTCAACAAACTCCTGATATCCTACAAAGGTTGCATCGCCAAGGTGGAACTGTCAGATCGTATGGAGAATTTCACCATTCGCCTCTACCACAAGGCCGGAAACGAAATATCGCTCAATCAACTCAACGCTGCCTCGAAGCAAATTTTTATCCAAGTGTTGCTGAAGGTACTTCGAAATCTGGGCGACTATAATCCTCCCGTGATGATAGACACGGTGATGGGCGTCTTGGATGAGGAGAGCCGCGATGTGCTGATGGAAGAATACTTTCCAGGACTTGCAGAACAAACCATCCTACTATGTACCACTTCTGAAATCAGAAAAGACAAGGACTATTTGAAGCTGGAGCCATTTCTGTCGCGTTCCTATACCTTGGTAAGAGATGTGGAAAGGCAAAGTACCCATATAGAGGAAGGATACTTTGGCATATTGTGTAATGAATAAAGATAGCTGTCAACCATATTATGGAAGTAGCATTAGAAAACATACGACAGGCGGAGGGTATAGTTGAGGCTCTTGCGCCTTTGAAGGAAAAACTGGAGAAACGACTAAATCTTTCACGACAAGTGGAAGGTGAAAGAGCCATCGTGCTGACCGTGAACAAGGTGATGAGAATCTGCCTGATAACCAGTCTGAGCCTTGCAGAGAAGAGAAGCATAGAGGGTCTGGGAGAGATTGCACTATCAAAATCCTCCCAACGTATTATGCCCAGTTTCTTTACCAAAGACAACAAAAAATCACTATTCTCAGCGTTACTCAAACTGAGATACAAAGACTGTGAGGTGGATTGGCAAAACTCCAGCGTCGTTGGCCGCATTGTGGCGAAAGAAATCTATCGAGGAATCGCTTATCTCTCCGAAGATGACAACAATCTGAACGCTTTCTTCTTTGCTTCAAGTGACCGCCGACATGGCGGAAACAGCATTCCTGCTTTGGAATTGTTGATAGGAGAATATGCCGAGGATATGGCTGCCAAACTCAATATCAACGGAAGTTCGGTCTCGAATGCTCAAATCTTAGTAGCAGGTGCCACTGGGTCGGGCAAAACCAATCTATTAGCGGTATTGATCAATCAGTTTCGCACGCTCTCTACGGAGACACCTTATCCCGTCAACTTCCTCTTGTTTGACTACAAGGGCGAATTTTCTGACCCATCGAATGCTAATTGGCTTGTGCATTTCGATGTGGATAGAACTTGCATACTCGATCCAATGGTTTCGCCATTGCCTTTCTCTCCGTTCAAAGATTTTTCGGGCAGAACCATCAACGAAATCAATCTCTATTCCACAGAAATGGCTGACGCTCTCTGTGCCGTAGATCGTGCTACAGTCAGCGCATCCATGAACAATCGGCTGAGTGAAGCCATTGTTGAGGCTTATAAGCAGACGACTGGAAAGCCGATCACCTTCGAACTGATGTTGGAGAAATATCAGAACAGGATGCAAAACCCGGATAAAGACGATAGCATCACATCTATTTTAAAGCAATTGATACGCAATCATCTGTTCGCCTCGCAGGACAAGGTAAATCTGGTGGATGAATGCTTCATCGTAAAGATGGATGCTTTTCCAAAAGAGGGCCCAATAGCCAAGGCTATCGTCTATTTCGTCATTTCGAAACTTAACAACATCTACGAGCAGTTGCCGAAACAGGCTGTAAACGAGGACTATGTGCAGATTCGGCATTTCACTATCATTGATGAGGCTCACTATATGCTGGACTTCGATAATCAGCCACTTCGAAACCTGATAGCCGTAGGTAGAAACAAAGGGTTGAGCATCATCTTCGCCACTCAAAACATGGATAGCTACAAGAGTAAGTTCTTTGACTTCTACGCCAATGCGCAGTATCCGCTCATCATGAAACAACAAACGATCTCGGATGGTATCATCAAAGATCTCTTTGGTGTGTCGGGCAAGGAATTTCTGGAAATAAAATCCGCGATAGCGGGCTTGCAAAAGGGAGAGTTGATTATCAAAGATAGTACGATGATTACCCTTGGGTTGGGCGGCAAACCGTATAAGAAGATTAAGGTGACCCATTTGATTTGACACACCCCGGCAAACAACACTAAGCTCCTCAGATACAACTATCAGCGTTGACCCTTCGGGCTCTAATGGCATATACGACGGTAGAGGTGGAAATTCTGTAGTCTTATCAAGATAATGTGTAGACTTGCAGCATTTGCAATACAGCAGATGTAGCAAGTCTATTTTTGTAATACCATTAAAGTTAGTATCAATGCGTTTAACCCTGTTCAAGTATTTTCTTGTCTGTCAAGAAATCCAACAGTCCAACAGTCAACACTCCAAGTTCGTCCTCCTTGCGATGAATGTCATCACCAACAATGACAATCTTACGAAAGTGGTCATTGATTGACAATAATGGGCGACGTTCTTGCTGTTCCTTTTCTGGCGTAGGCATGTGAAAAGCCGACTGGATATACACTCTGTATGGAGGGCGGTTCACCACAAAGTCTACCTCCAACTGTTTTCTGACAAACTTACCGTTCTCATCCTTGCCACCAAGTTCAACCAATCCTACATGCACATTATATCCTCGACTGCGAAGTTCATTATAGATAATGTTTTCCATAATGTGGGTTTCTTCTTGCTGTCGATAGTTGAGAATGGCTGCACGAATGCCGATGTCTGCGAAGTAGTATTTCGTCTCGGTACCAATATATTTTCTGCCTTTTACATCATAGCGCAAGGCTTCTTCTATCAAGAAAGAATCTTTCAAATAGTCAATGTATTGTTTTATAGTGTCTCTTTTTATGGTTACACCTTGTACAGATTGAAAGGTATTGGCTATTCTCGTTGGATTGGTTGACGAACCAATGCCCGAGGCTATTACACGCACCAATTCCTTCATTCCTTCAGGATTACGCAGATGGTTGCGCTCAATTACGTCACGCAGATAGGTCGTTTCATACAGACCACGCAAATAGTCTGTTTTCTTTTCTTCCGTTTCAAGCAAAGCTACCTGTGGTAGTCCTCCAAAAGTATAGTAATCCAACCAAGCTTTGCGTATATCTCCTCCAATACCATTAAAGTATTCGTCAAAGGTGAGAGGCCAGATGCGTATCTCGTCTCCTCTGCCTCGGAACTCAGTCACAACATCACTTGACAGGAAACGAGAGTTTGAACCTGACACATACACATCTACATTCCTCATGTGTGTCAAACTAAGAATAACCTCCACAAATTCTTCTACAAGTTGTACCTCGTCCAAGACTATATAATAAGGTTTGCCATCATCCACAACCTTTGAATCTATATAGTCGAGCAAGGCATCAGGTTTTCTCAACCGCCTGTTTCGGAAATCATCAAGTTGTATTTCGTTGATGTGACTATCAGTCAACCCATGTTCCAACAACCAGTTATGCCAGATGTCAAACAGCAGGAATGACTTCCCACATCGTCTGACACCTGTTATAATCTTCACAAGACCGTTTCCACGTCCTGCGATAAGTTCATCCAAGTATTTCTTACGTTCAAATATCATATTAGGGTACTATTTTTGATATTGGTATCATATTTTACACCGTAAAGATAGCGTTTTTATCTCGAAATACAGCATAACCAATGAAAAAACTGCGTTTAAGAAGTATAAAAATGTGACAAAGCAGTATGATAGGCTACATTTCTATTGATTCTTATAGAAGAAAGGGGATGATTGGCAATCACATCCTTTAAGGGAAGTCGTTTCAACCATACCCCTCTAAAATATCATTGGATAACTTTTGGATGCCTTCATTCATCATCTGTGATTGCATAAATTCCTTCATGCAGTCTACAATGGTGTTGAGCATCCGCTCTTTGATACAGTCTTCCCTGATGTATAGGGGTATGCAGCTGGCGTTTGCCGGAGCCGTCGTCTGCGTCATGCTGACCTTGCCGTTATGCAGACGGTTAAGATAAATAATGACTTAAGCGAAGAGCAAAAAAAAACAAAGGCATTGACAAGCCGTCACGACCTGTCAATGCACATCTGATCCGATTGTGATTTATTCAAAAAAAAGACTGTTTCCTCGTTTCTTATTTCAGTTTCTGATAGCCGTAGGATGCATTATCGCCCAACTGCTCTTCGATGCGGATAAGCTGATTGTACTTTGCCATACGGTCGGTACGGCTCATAGAACCTGTCTTGATCTGACCTGAGTTGGTTGCCACAGCGATGTCAGCGATTGTGGTATCCTCGGTTTCACCGGAACGATGTGAAGTAACGGTTGTGTAACCATGACGATGAGCCATCTCTATAGCATCCAACGTCTCGGTGAGCGAACCAATCTGGTTCACCTTGATAAGGATAGAGTTAGCCGCTCCCATCTTGATGCCCTTCTCCAGGAACTTCACGTTCGTAACAAAGAGGTCGTCGCCAACCAGCTGGCAACGGTCACCGATGGCAGCTGTAAGCTTCACCCAGTTGTCCCAATCGTTCTCGTCAAGACCGTCCTCGATGGAATCGATAGGATATTTGGTGATCAGTTCTTCCAAGAACTTTATTTGCTCTTCAGCTGTGAGTTTCTTGCCGTTAGGATCCTTCTTCTTGCCATCCTTCAGCTGGCGATAATCGTAATACCACTCACCATTCTCCTGAACAGCAAACTCGCTGGCAGCGCAGTCCATTGCAATCTTCACATCCTTTCCCGGCTCATAACCGGCATCCTTGATTGCCTGACAGATGCTCTCAAGCGCATCCTCTATGCCGTTGAGTGCAGGGGCGAAACCACCCTCGTCGCCGACAGCTGTGGAAAGTCCGCGGCTCTTCAGGAGCTTTGCCAAGGCATGGAACACTTCGGCACCCATACGGATGGCCTCCTTCTCTGTAGGAGCCCCCACCGGACGAATCATGAACTCCTGGAAAGCAATCGGCGCATCAGAGTGAGCACCACCATTGATGATGTTCATCATAGGAACGGGAAGTGTGTAAGTGTTGCAGCCACCGATGTAGCGATACAACGGGATGCGGAGATACTCGGCAGCAGCATGAGCCACTGCAAGCGATACGCCAAGAATGGCATTCGCACCCAAGTTTGATTTTGTCTTGGTGCCATCCAGCTCCAACATCTTATGGTCGATAGCACGCTGCTCTAAGGCTGAGAATCCAACCAAAGCCGGTGCAATTACGTTATTCACATTCTCTACGGCCTTTAATACCCCCTTGCCACAATAGCGGCTCTTGTCGCCATCACGAAGCTCCAAAGCCTCGTTCTCACCTGTTGAGGCTCCAGACGGAACTGATGCACGGCCTACAACGCCAGACTTTAATGACACCTCAACCTCTACTGTAGGATTGCCACGAGAATCCAAGATTTCTCTTGCATGAACTTTTTCAATAATCATAATACAATAATACTTTTAACTTTATAAAACTATATTCAAAACCGCATGAACACAACATCGTGTCGCATAAATACGGTTTCTTATTCCGAGTGCAAAAATAGTAATCATAAGAAAAATTTCCAAATTCAAAGCCTAAAAAATAGGTATTTTTTTTAGCCACGCATTGTCTTTACAGTCTTATCCCATATTTACGGACGCCTTCATTCATCATCTGTGATGGCATATTTACCTTCCTTTTCCAGAATCTCTTCCAGAAATTCAGAAGCGTCAGCCACGCAAAGAGGGCATTCGCGAAGCACCTTTCCCGTACCCACACCTTTGAGCAATTTGCATTGTGTTGCACCGTTGCGCTGCTTGAATTTATCCATAATCTGTCTCATGCCCTTGACAGACTTCGCCTTGTCTTGAGTGGCAAGACCGAGTATGATGCCTGCGCCTACGATGGCTCCGCAAGTTCCCTCCATATTACCCATACCTGCAGCAAAGGCATTGCCAGCATTCTTAATGGTTTCTTCTTCCATGCCGGCGAAGTCGTGATAGGTGCAGAGCACAGCCTGTGTGCAATTATGCGAACCACAACGCTTCTTCTCAGCTGCTATTTCTTTTCTTGTTTCCATATTATTATCTCCTTGTTATTTTAATATTCGTTTTGATTTCGACTACAAAGATAATGCTTTTATTATAGATACATAAAAGATATCTGCTATACATCAATAGATAATTTCTATCGTTAGAATATTTGGCGTGGTGAAAAATAATATATATCTTTGAGAAGTGAAACTTACACTAGATAAGATATGGAAGAAAAAATGTATTCATATAAGTATCCGCACCCCGCTGTGACAACCGACTGTGTTATCTTCGGATTTGACGGCGCAAAGCTTAAGGTTCTGCTGATTGAACGAGGAAACGAACCATATAAAGGACTATGGGCGTTTCCTGGTGGCTTCCTGAATATGGACGAAAGCGCCGAGCAAGGTGCAAGGCGTGAACTGATGGAAGAAACGGGAATGGTGGCTGGATACATGGAGCAGTTTCATGCCTTCACTGATCCTGACCGCGATCCTCGCGAACGAGTAATCACAATAGCCTACTACGCCCTGTGCAATATTCAGGAAGTAAAGGGTGGCGATGATGCTGCAAAGGCTCAGTGGTTCAGCATCGACGAGATACCGCAGCTGGCGTTCGACCACGACTGCATGCTGCATCTTGCTCTTTCGGCGCTGCGCGAGAGACTTCATTTCCGACCCATCAGCCAACTGCTGCCCGAGAAATTCACAAAGGAAGAACAGCAACTGCTCTACGAGGCAATAATGGACGTAAAGCTCGACAGCCCCAACTTTGCCAAGAGATAGATCTGATACAAAAATGAGACATGAGACTATAGACGGATTCAGATAGTTCGTGAACAAGTTCAGTAAGTTCAGAGAAACAACTACCGATACTACAGAAACTATTTTCAAAATAACATGTTGTTCAGAAACAATATAAGGTCAAACAGAGACTGTCCACATGCAAAATCCTGCCATTTTATTTTGTGGTTTCAGTCATTTGTACTAACTTTGCAAAGTTAATATACAATATCTCGAGGTTGACTGGATTTGACAAGAAGCTACGCCTACTATTATTCAATGAAATTGAAAAGATAGAGATCGCTGTGCGTTGCGCTATCGTCAACTTTGGAACTGAAATGACAGGTAACTCTTTTTGGATGACTGATGCCAACAATTTCTCAAATCCGTCCAAGTTCAATCGCTCTATACGTCTTATAGAAGATGAACTGAACCATACAAAAGATGATTTCATCAACCATTTCAAAGAGACATATACCAATCAGTACCCACCTTCATGGATGCCTACCGAGATATTGCCATTTGGGGTAATCACCAATGTTTATTCTAACATCAAGAATAAGAAGATAAAGAAGCGTATTGCACAGTCATTTGGCTTGCAAGTTGCACCTTTTGAATCTTGGCTTACCATTATCACTGTAACAAGAAACTCATGTTGTCATCATGCACGTGTATGGAATAGGGTATTCTCTATTCGTGCTACCATGCCAATTAGAATGTCACGTTCTTGGATTACCTTGCCGACAGATCCATTGAAAGTGTACTTTGATATGTGCATCATCAAGTACATTCTTGACATCATATCTCCAAATAACGATATGCTTGATAAGATGAACAGACTTTTTGCTACGTTTTCAGCAGGATTATCAGAAAAATCCTCTAAATGCGTGTGTTTCTCGATTTTTATTTGTATTTTTGCCATGCCGTTCAGAGTTCTGCTATGCCTGTTGTCGCGACACGAAGGTTAGTGAAAAATCTGGCAAGGCAAAAGGACCCGAGCAACAATCAATTGCTTAGGCGCTTATAAACAAACATATAGTGTTGCGGAAACGAGGAACAATATTAGCCTATGCAATACCCACTCATATCAGAATATCTCGCTGCCATTCAAGATGCTCACGACAATCTTGATAAGCTGAACCATTTAGTGCCCGTGCTGGACAAACATGACGAGCCGTATCGTAGCAGCGGTGCGTTTGCCGTCGTGTTCAAGATGAAGGACGAGCAGACTGGGAAGTGCTACGCCCTGAAATGTTTCACCGAGGAGCAGGAAGGACGCGCGGAGGCTTATCGTCAGATAGCAGAGGAATTGGAATTTGTCGATTCGCCTTATATTACTTCCGTGAAATACCTGGAGAAGGAACTGTTTGTTGACAGCAATTGTGAAGACGACGAGTTCCCCGTGCTGCTGATGGATTGGATTGAGGGCGAAACGATGGAGACGTACATTGCCGAAAACTATACAGACAGCTATGAAATGTCGATGCTCTGCTACCGTTTCTGCAAAATGGCGGCTTGGCTTCGCTCGCAGTCTTTTGCGCATGGCGACATCAAGCCCGACAATATCATAGTGCGTCCGGATGGAACGCTCACCCTCGTTGACTACGACGGCATGTTTGTGCCAGCGATGAAAGGTCAGAAGTCGCCGACTATCGGCACCAAGGACTTCTCGCACCCCCTTCGCACCATTGACGACTTCGACGAAACCATCGACGATTTTTCCTTGGTCTCTATTGCCCTCTCGCTCAAAGCTATCTCTCTTGATTCGTCCCTGCTTCAAAGCTACGGAGCATCCGACCGTCTTCTTTTCTCTGCCACCGATTATCTCGATTTGAGTAAGAGTAAGATCTTCGCTGCCCTGCAAAGTTTATTGGCAGACGTGGAGACAAGAACCCTTCTGTCGATGTTCCTATTAGCCAGTGCCCAAAAAGACTTGTCTATGTGCTCCTTTCGATTGTTTGGGTTGCAGAAACCGAAGGAAAAGGAAGTGTGGAGTACAGAGGTTACTGATGAGGACCTTAAAAATGCTGTAGAGGATGAGTATGGCGTAAAATACAGCAAGGATTGGAAAAGATTACTTAAAGCGCCCACAGATTTAGATGGTGTGTATTCTATCAAAAAAGGAGTGAAGATTATTGCAAATCACGCTTTTTCTTGGTGTTTTTACTCCCTTAAAAGCATCATCATTCCAGACAGTGTGACAAGTATTGGGGATGGTGCTTTTTCTGAGTGTCATTCTCTTAAAAGCATCAACATTCCAGACAGTGTGACACGTATTGGATATAGCGCTTTTAAGAGCTGTGGGGGCCTCACGAGTATTAGTATTCCACCAAGTGTGACAACTATTGAGGATGGAACATTTTTAGGCTGTCATTCTCTCAGAAACATCAACATCCCTGATACTGTAACAAGGATTGGGCGTAGCGCTTTTGAGGACTGTGATTCCCTCACGAGTATTAATATTCCACCAAGTGTGACAACTATTGAGGATGGAACATTTTTAGGCTGTCATTCTCTCAGAAACATCAACATCCCTGATACTGTAACAAGTATTGAGGACTACGCTTTTTCTGAATGTAATTCTCTTAAAAACATCAACATTCCAAATGGTGTAACATGGATTGGGGATAGCGCTTTCTTCTATTGTAATTTCCTAACAAGTATCAACATTCCAGATTCTGTAACAAGTATTGAGTATTGCGCATTTGAGGAATGTGATTCCCTTTCTCCTCAAGTCAAATCCGACATCATTCAACGTTTTGGGGATATTGTCTTTTATGGAGAAGAAGAAGATGACTGGTTCCTCCGAAATTGTCCTGACTACTTCATTCATAGAATACATGGTTTCTAACTAATTAATAAATAACATTTTGCACCTTTTGCGTCACCTAATATGGGGTGACGCAAAAGGCATCTTAACTATGTTTATCAAAAAGAAAAGACCGTAAAAACACTTTGTGTTATGGCCAACTGATTATAACCCTTTCACCTTTCTGAGTCGGAATCACCAGCACTTCGCCCTCACGGGTTACATCGCCCTTATTGCCTGTCACCGTCGGTTCTCCATTTTGCATAGACGCAGGCAAAGCAATACGGCAAGTTCCGCCCTGTTCTGGATAAATGCTGATTTGCTGCACCTTGCCACCTTTTTGCTCGGCAGACACAAGGAAGGCGCCCATGGCACGCAGATCCTGGAAAGAGATATCTTGCCAGGAAGCTGGGACAGCTGGGAAAATTCGAATGATACCAGTATGACTCTGCATCAGCATCTCTTGTATTCCGGAAGCAAAGGCGAAGTTGCCTTCGAGCGTGAAGGGGCGATAGGTAAACTTTGACTTACCACTATTCGTCTGGTCGCCATTGGCATGGAAGGTATTCGGCAAGCAGAAGCATTCGGCAAAGGTCTTCAGGGCCTGAGCGGCACCCTCGCCGTCAAATGCACGGGCTTTCATGTTGCCAAACCAACTGTAGGAATAACCGCACCACCAGTCCGGGCCCACTTCCTGCATGCGTTTGAGCGTAGCATTGATGATCTTTTGGGACTCCTCTCCCTGACTGTAGTCAAGCAAGCCTAACGGATGAATTGCCATGGCGTGGGAGAAGTGGCGATGAGACTCGTTATAGGGGAAACCTTTGGCGAAAGTGAGCGAACCCTCCTTGTCCAGATCAAAGGCTGGCAACTGTTTTCCTACTTTTTCCCAATGCACCGCCTCGTCATTCAACTTCAAAGCCGTGGCCATTTCGGAAGCAGCCTTGAAGGCAAACTTCATCAAGGAAAGGTCGTAGTTGGTCATGTCCTTGAACCAAGCCTTGATACTATTGTCGAATATTTCGGGACTTGAACTCATTGGCAAACGACGAAACCCCTGGTTGTCAACACTGGAAAGCTGTTTGAGGAAAGTCGCCACATCCTTCGTAAACGGATAAGCCCGTTCTTTCAGAAATACATTATCGGCCGAGTATTTCCAATGCAGATAGAAATGCTGCGACAGCCAAGCACTCACCGTCGGAGACATGGCATACTGAATCCAGCCGCCCATCGGCTCGCCAGTCAATGTGCAAACGCCCGGAACGTTAATACCTTCACATTCAAAGTATTGCTTCGTGTATTTCCTATAGACCTCACGTTGGTTCCAAAGCGTATTCAGATAACCCATCTCTTCCTGCAAATGGTTTCCCATATAGGATGGCCAATAACTCAACTGCGTATTCAAGTCGTGATGATAATCACCCTTCCATGGTGGAAGTTTCCCATTGTCGGCAGTCCATACAGCCTGGAGAGAGATTGGAGAAGAGTTTTCACGGGAAGCAGAACCAAACTTGTACATTTCATTGTCGTATTGCTTCTGCAAGACCGTATCGGGTATGGAAATGGAAGAGGCTTGCCAATAGTTGTTCCAATAGTCCATGTGGTCTCTGTAGTCCGAGTCCACACCACGCTCCAGGGCTTGGAGGGTTGCTTCCGAAGCCTTGTCGGACGACAATGAAGAAGAGACACTCCAAACGCCATACAACTTTTTGCCTTTTTGTTTCCAACGTACATTCACGTCGTAATAGAATCCACCCCACCCCGGCTGATGATAGGTTATTTCCTGCTTCTCAGTCCGTAGCGTTCCTTGTTCATAGCCCAGACGACGCAAATCTAAGCCTGTCACCGGATCGTTATCACCTGCAGCTACAGGCTTGTTGTATTTCGGTGCTATCAAACTGGGGCATATTGTGTCGGGGAGGTTTTCAAAAACAAACCAGCCCACAGGCTCAGTGGCATGGACAAAAGTCTTCAGTGTGGTGCCATTATCCCAACGGGCCTCGCACAACGCATTGTTCAGATACAGACGTATGTCGTTAGGTTCACCCAATTTTTCCAAAGGAAACTCAAGGGCAGCTCCTGGTATTTTCGAAGGAGCAGGCAGCTGGTCATAAGGCCAGTCGTATTTCTTCTGAACCGGTAGATAGTCGCCCTTTTGCACTTGACTATATACCCACGAGAAACGGTTGTTGAGTCCGGAGATACTATCCATAGGGCGAAGGTCCCAAAGGTCGGTACGGTCCAGGGAAAAACGTAGAGCCGAATCCCTTTGCCACAACAAAGCTCCAACAGTCGCATTGCCCAATGGGATGCCCTCGTCCCAGCTTCTCGCCAACTGTGTGAACTGCAAATCACTTGTCAAAGGCTTTTCTCTCCAGTCTGTCTTCACTTGGCATGAGCACATTATTCCGCCAATCGAAATCAGACCCAAAAGAAGAAAAGACTTTCCACATCGCCTGACACCCATTATAATCTTCACAAGTCCGCTTCCACGTCCTGCGACGAGTTCATTCAAGTATTTCTTAGGTTCAAACCTCATGTTATGGTGTTATTTTGGATATTGGTATCACATTTTGCACCACAAAGATAGTGTTTTTATCTCAACAGATGGCATCAACGATAGAAAATCTGCATTTGAGAAGTTCAAAAAATAAAAATGCAGAATTTGTAGGCTACACTTCTTATCATTCTTATAGTAATAAAGGAACCGATTTGTAATCTCATCCTCTAAGAGAGTCGCTTCAATCGTACTACTCTAAAAAATCATTGCGTATCGGTGTTGGGAAATTGTCCGTGGATAGCACCCCGTGCTACTATCCAAATAATATAGCACAACGGAACATGAAGAAAGATAGATCATTGACTCCATGCACCTGTGCCCCCCTTTTACCTTTGAGTTGAACGACTCGACAATGGCAAACATCTCCCATGTTGGGGGTTGAAAGCAAGAAAAACACATGATATTAGTTTTATTTAACACATTACCCCCCCCATTTTGCAAAGTTTAGTAACTTTGCACACATAAAGCGAAGTATTCTTCTCGCCTTGCACGTCCATTGCCCCTACTAGGAGGCTTCCGTTATCGGTTCTACCGTAATAGTTGAAGATAATAGGCAACATTCGTGCAGAGCTTGCTGAGTATGAAAATTTAACAACATAATTAAAAACTAAAGAACAACAACTCATGGAAAAAAGTACTTTCAAAAGACGACTCATGTTTGTCGTGTGTATGTTAATGTGTGGCCTGTCCATTCAGGCGGCAGACGATGGTTTGATCACAGACCAAATCATTATTGACAAGTTAGTGGCTGGCACCTTGCCGCAGCGCATTAGTAGTGATGAGAAAAATCTGATAACCAATCTGAAAATTAAAGGCGAGATCAATGGTACAGATTTGGGATTTATCCGTGAAATGGCTGGACGATCAGTAAAGGGAGAGAATATGGATCCGGGAAAAGAGACCGAAGGAAAACTATCTATCTTGGATTTGTCGGATGCCAAGATTGTCAGTGGTGGAGAACCCTATTATCAAGAATATGATTATATGGAGGATCGTTATAATAACTATTTCACAAAGGATAACGAGATAGGATACAAGGCCTTTTGGTATTGCGATTTAACGAACGTGACGCTTCCATCCAGTCTTGTTTCAATTGGTGAAAGAGCCTTTGACGAATGCCACAATTTGACGAGCGTGACGCCTCCATCCAGTCTTGTCTCAATTGATGAAGGAGCCTTTTGTGAATGCACCAATCTGACGAGCGTGACGTTTCCGTCTGGCCTTACCTCAATAGGTAGAATTGCCTTTTTTGCCTGCCATAGTTTGACGAACGTGACGTTTCCGTCCAGTCTTACTGAAATAGGCGATGCCGCCTTTGGAATGTGCGGTTTCAAGAGTCTAACGCTTCCGTCTAGCCTTACCAAAATAGGAGAAAGCGCCTTTCAACATTGTATAAGATTGAAGAGTCTATATGTTGGTTGGCAAAACCCGCTTCCTGCTGGCAGAATTTTTGATGAGTTCGAAATCAGCGATTGCACATTATATGTACCACAGGGAACGAGGCTGCACTATTCGGGGACTGAAGTTTGGCGAGACTTTGGAGAAATCAAAGAGTATGATGTTTCAGGCGTTGACAAGGTTGACAACCATAGCGAGGCGAAGGAAGTCTCTCGCTACTCTCTGGACGGCCAGCTATTGTCTGCCCCCGTTAAGGGACTCAACATCGTGCGGTATAGCGACGGCAGTATCAAGAAAGCTGTAGTTAACTAAGCTCTTTGTCTAAACTGGAGCTATCAGCAAGGACGGACCAAATTCAGTTTGCCGTTTGGCAGAGCAAGAAAGCCCGTCCTTGCTTACCCTTTCAACTAAACATGCAGAATAAAAAACTAAATGAGACTATCTTCTAGCTTTACCATAAGAAACTAACTACATTTATCTCCTAGAAAACTCATTTGTCACCAAGATGCGCTTTAGCCAACATACGACGCAATTTGACGAACCCCCTTTCAAGAGCCTCCTCGTCTGCCTTTTTCTCTTCATCAGAGCGGTTGAGATAACGCTGGTAGTTTGCCTGCGCCTCGGCTTCAAACCGCTGAGCCGCTTCACCAGTAAGTACAAATATGGATGCTATCTGTAATGCCATATCTTATTTGTATTATTATCCAACTTGATATATTCTCTACAAAGGATGATAGCTGACGACTGTTGCGAGCCAGTAAGGAGGGGATTGGGTCGTGAAGGAAAACTCGTGGACTTGATGCAGTGGGACTGCCACCTCATAAAATCCTAAGACAACACTACCCTTTCTGTGAGAAGTGACTCCGAAGGGATTCAAACCCTTGACCTTCAGAACCGGAATCTGACGCTCTATTCAGCTAAGCTACGGAGCCAATTGATAAAAATCGGGTGCAAAGATACGGCATTTTTTCCAAACCGCAAAATAATCCTGCGAAAAAACGCCGTATCTTTGCCTCCAGGGACAAGGGTGGGAGCAATAGCACGTCAGGCCAGATCGAGGCAGAGGGATTGCACCAACCGGCCCACGGCAGTATTCTCCTTGACCAGTTGGTCGAGCGTCTCCTTGGGCGAGAGCAGCGGCTTGATCTCATCCTGCTTGGCCAGACGGATGGAGACCTGCAGACTGCCGTTCTTCAAGCATTTGGCCAGCGTGGCACGGATGCGGCTCTTGATGGTCAGCATCTGGTCGTAGAGAATCTGATTCTCCGCCACGATCTCCACGTTGGGATAGTCAGTGATGACAGGACTGAGGTTTCTCATTCGCGTGGACATAGCCCGCATGTTCTCTGGCATACGGGTGCACATCGCGCGCCACTGGACGAGGAGATCCTCCTCCGTGAAGGCGTTGCGCTCTTCGGCATTCTCCACCTCCACCGTCTGCTCCGCCGTGGGTTTATCCTTGTGGGTTAGGATATCGCCAAAGGACATTCCCATGCTGCGCCCGAGATTGAGCTTGGCCGACTTCAGCGCCCCTGCGGGAGGAGCCGTCCTAACTGTCTCGGGAGACTGCTGAGTTGGCTTGGCTTCCGTCCTTTGGTCAGCCTTTTGGTCAGCAGACTGCGACTGATCCGTAGCCGGCTGCACGGTCTGCTGAGCGTGTTGCCGTTTTCTCTGTGCAACCGGGGCCACCTGCGCGCCCCTTTCTGGCTGCACCTGTCGGAGTAGTTTCTGAAACAGGGTTTTCAACTGCTTAGGGCTACGCCCCGCACCTGTAGCATCGTCTTCGGGCTGGGTGATCTGCGCGATCTCGATGAGCGTCAGTTCCACGAGCAAGCGCTTGTTGGACGACTGGCGATACTGCACGTCGCAACGGTTGGCAATGCGCAGCGCTTGGTAGAGAAAGCGGGCCGGACACTTCTGCGCCTGCTCCCGATACTGCTCGCGCTGGCGGTCGCTGACCTCCAGGAGCGGCAAGGTCTGCGGATCCTTGGCCATGAGCACGTTGCGGATGTGGCTGGCCAGTCCGACGATGAAGTTGCCCCCATCGAAGCCCTTCGCCAGCACGCCGTTGAGAAGCAGCATGATGTCGGCCACCTTGTTATCCAAGGCCAGGAAGACGGTCTTGAAGTAGTTGTCGGCATCGAGGACGTTGAGGTCTTCGATGGTCTTCTCGAAAGTGACATTGCCCTGCGAGAAACTCGCCACCTGGTCGAAGATGGAGAGCGCGTCGCGCATACCGCCGTCGGCCTTCTCCGCTATCACGCCCAGGGCCTCCTCCTCATAGGAGATTTTTTCGCGGTCGGCCACCATCTTCAGTTGCTGGATGATGTGGGCCACGGACATTCGCTCGAAGTCGTAGATTTGGCAGCGCGAGAGGATGGTGGGCAGGATCTTGTGCTTCTCGGTCGTGGCGAGGATGAAGATGACATGGGCGGGCGGTTCCTCCAACGTCTTGAGGAAGGCATTGAAGGCCTGCTGCGAGAGCATGTGGACCTCGTCGATGATAAAGACCTTGTAGCGTCCCACCTGCGGAGGGATGCGGGTCTGCTCCATGAGCTGCTTGATCTGATCGACACCATTGTTGGATGCGGCATCGAGCTCGAAGATGTTGAAGGAGCGGCCCTCCTCAAAAGCCTTGCAACTCTCGCAGGCGCCACAGGCCTCGCCGTTGTCGGTGGGGTGCTCGCAGTTGATGGCCTTGGCGAAGATGCGCGCACAAGTGGTCTTTCCCACACCGCGCGGACCGCAGAAGAGGTAGGCGTGGGCCAGTTTGCCCGACTTGACCGTATTGCGGAGAGTGGTGGTCAGCGCGTCCTGGCCGACGACGTCGGAAAACTTCATCGGACGGTATTTGCGCGCAGAAACTATATATTCGTTCATTGGCTGAGTTAGGTTTTGGCCTGATGTCGGCGACGCAAGACGGGCAGCCCCTATCCCCGCCGCAACCAAGCGCCCCAAGGCGCCCGCAGGCTTTATCACATTGCAAAGGTAGCAAAAAGTTGGTAACAATCCTCGCGTCCATCCACATTTTATGGTTAAATAGATAAAAAATGCAAGAGCGTTTGCCCTTTGTATGCTTTTAAATACTTACTTTTGCAGAAACAAAAATCGAACGTGATTAAGATTACCGGACATATCGTCAGAATCCTCAGCCGCTTCAAATACCACATCGTGGTGGTGATGGGCGTGCTCTATGTCGGCTTCCTGGGCGACGACTGCTTCATGAAGCGCTTCGAGTACGACTACAGGATCTCTGATCTACAGGACGAGATCGCCAAGTATGAGAAGGTCTATCAGACCAACAACCAGCGGCTGCACGAGCTCCGGGCCGATTCCTCGGCCATGGCCCGCGTGGGTCGCGAGCGCTATTTCATGAAGACTGACGACGAGGACGTCTTCGTGCTGAGCGACGACGATAATTCGGACAACAACCCAGCTTTCTATGAAACAATTAAGTAAGGCAGAGACCTTCCTCTTCCTCGCCGGCGGCGTGCTGATGGTGGCGGGTGCCGGCTGCTACGTGTTCTTCATCCTCCAGGGCCTTGTCTGCTTCCTGGTGCTGGCGGGAAGCCTGCTCTTCGCCGCCATGCAAGCGCGCCAGCGCTATGAGGGCACCAGCATCACGCTGCGCCGTCTGCGCCGCATCCAGTTTTTCGCCCTGGCCTGCTTCGTCTGTGCCGGCGTGTTCATGGTCGAGGACTGCTACCACCTTCTCAAGCCCTGGTTTGCCCAGTCCATCTCGGGCTATGCCAACTACGTCAATATCTTCCACAACAACTGGGTAGTGGCGCTGCTGATAGGCGCCCTGCTGGAGATGTACACCACCCACCGCATCGGCCACGAGCTGCGCAAAGAAGAGCAAGAGAACCATCAATAACGAAATCTAAAAGGATCTGTCGCCGAGACCGCCTCGGCCAAATGGTCAAACATATTATGAACAAGATCGTCTATACTATTACCGCACTCCTGTCGCTCACCTCCTGTGCCGGCACCTACGACATACAGGGTTCCTCCAACGTGTCGGACCTTGACGGCCAAAAGCTCTATCTGAAGGTGACGAAGGACGGCAACCTGACCAACCTCGACTCCTGCGACGTCGTACACGGTCAGTTCTCCTTCAGCGGCAAAGTAGATAGCGCCCACGTCGCCCGCATCTTCATGGACGACAAGGACCTCTCGCAGCCCGTCGTCATCGAGCAGGGCAACATCAGCATCAAACTCGACAACACACAGCAGAAGGTCAGCGGCACACCGCTCAACGACAAACTCAACAAGTTTTGGAACCGCTTCGTGCAGATCCGCAACCAGTATGCCGACATCGATCACGAGCAGAGCGCGGCCATCATGAACGGACAGGACGAGGCGGCGGTCAACATCCGGCTGGCCAAAAAGGCCATCAAAGTCTTTGAGCAGGGCGACAAACTCTTCACGAAATTCGTGACGGACAACTTCGACAACATCCTGGGTCCGTGGGGATTCTTCACCCGCATCCAGTATGACACCACGCCCGACGCCTACCCCGTCTGGCTCAACGACTACCTCTTCGCCACCGCCCTCGACGGTCTGCCCTCGTGGATAGAGTTTATCATGGCCAAGGCACCCGACAACTTCAAGAACGACCCCGACGTGAAGCAGTTCTACCAGCACTTCCAGGAGACCTTGCAGCGCAACAACGGCACGATGGAGGACGTGCCAGCCGTGCCCATGAACGAAGGCGACGCCAACGTGGCTCCGATCACGCCCAACCAGATGGCGAGCGACTCCATATCTTATTAGACTTCCATTCCCCTATACCTATTATATATATATAGACACTGAGAATCATGAGCACGCTGATCAAAAACGGCACCCTCGTCAATGAGGGCGTGTCGATACAAGGCACCATCACCATAGGCGACGACGGACGCATTGCCTCCATCGGGACGGAAGCCCCTCTGGCGGAGGACCACTACGACCACGTCATCGACGCGGCAGGATGCTATGTGCTGCCGGGCGTCATCGACGAGCATGTCCACTTCCGCGAGCCGGGCATGACGGACAAGGCGACGATACGCAGCGAGAGCCGTGCAGCAGCCTACGGCGGCGTGACCTCCTATATGGAAATGCCCAACACCGTGCCCACCACCACGACGGAAGCGGCCTGGGAGGACAAACGGCAACGGGGAAGGAAAGACAGCGCCGTCAACTACGCCTTCTATCTCGGCGCAACCAACAACAACGCCGAGACGCTCCGTCAGGCCGACTGGCAACATACGCCCGCCATCAAACTCTTCATGGGATCATCGACGGGCAACATGCTCGTGGACCGTGGCGAGGCACTGAAAGAGGTATTTCAGTTGGCTGCCAAGCTCGACATTCCCGTCGTGAGCCACTGCGAGGACGCCACACTCATCAGCGAGAACATGCGATTGGCCAAGGAGCGCTATGGCGAGGATCCTGCCGTGGAGCACCATCCCGAGATCAGAAGCGAGGAGGCCTGTGTTCGGTCCACCGCCCTGGCCCTCCAGTTGGCCACCGAGGCAGGAGCAAGACTCCACGTGGCCCATATCTCCACCGCCCGCGAACTGGAGATGATCGCCGCCCATGGCGACGCCAACATCACCGCCGAGGCCGTGACGGCACACTTGCTCTTCACGGACAAGGACTACCAGCGACTGGGCACCCGCATCAAATGCAACCCTGCCGTCAAGACTGCCCACGACCAAGAGACCTTGATCGAAGGACTGACCGACGGACGCATCCTCACCATCGCCACAGACCACGCCCCTCACCTACCCTCGCAGAAAGAAGGAGGCTGCGCACGGGCCGCTTCGGGAATGCCCATGGTGCAGTTTAGCCTCGTCGCCATGCTGGGACTGGTCGATGCGGGACGGATTACGATCGAGCAACTGGTGGCGCTCATGGCCCACCATCCGGCCCAATACTTCCACGTCAGAGAGCGCGGTTTTCTGCGCCCAGGCTACCATGCCGACATCGCCATCGTGCGCCCCGACTGTCCGTGGACGCTGACGAAGACAGAGATACAAAGTCCGTGTGGATGGAGCCCCCTGGAGGGAAAGACCTTCCGCTGGCGCGTGGAACAGACTCTCTGCAACGGCCACCTCGTCTATGACCGCGGCACCTTCGACGAGGGCTACCGTGGCGAGGAACTGGAGTTTGACCGTACAAAATAGCCTTTGACAGATCAAGATAACATCTGACCATTCAAGATAGAAGCACTCAGAGCCCGTGATAGCAAGAATCGTCATCCCCCTCCTGTTGGTCATCGTCCTCTCCGACCTCTATATCGACGTCCACTATTTCCGCCGCCGATATAGTCTGCCGTGGTGGCTGCGACTATTGTGGTGGGTGCCTTGCATCGCACTCTCGACCTATACCATCACCCTCGCGTCGCTCCCGAGTTTTGCTCCCTCCGACCTTGCCTGGCTCAACACCTATTTGCTCCTGCTGGGCCTCTTCGTCGGTCCGAAGGCCATCTTTGCCCTGTGCTCCTTCCTCGGGTCGTGTCTGATGCGGCTGACAGGCTGGCCGCGCATCAACCTGGGTCACTACATCGGCATCCTGCTGGGCTGTGGCGGCGTGCTGGCCTATATCTATGGTCTGACCGTCGGCGTGAGACAGGTGAAGGTAAACCACCTCACGCTGCAGTTTGAAGACCTCCCCGCAGCCTTCGACGGCTACAAGATCCTCCATATCTCCGACCTCCACCTCGGCACCTTCTACGGCTGGCGACAGAAGATTCTCCAAGCGGAGATGGACTCCATCGCCCGGCAGCACGCCGACCTGATGGTCTTCACGGGTGACGTGCAGAACATCCGTCCCCAGGAGATTTTTTCCCACACCGACCTGCTGCGCAGTACGACCCAGGGCATGGTCTCCGTACTCGGCAACCACGACTATGCGAGCTACGCCAAAGACACTCACGAGGCTCAGGACCGCCTGTTGCGCCTGCTCGTAGAGACAGAACAAAACGCCCTGGGATGGCGGTTGCTGCGCAATGACCATCTCGTCATCAGACGCGGTGGCGACTCCCTCGTCGTGGCAGGCACGGAGAACGACGGCGAGCCACCCTTCCCCAACCTTGCCGACACGAGGAAGTCCCTTGAGGGCGTGCGGCCAGAGGCATTTGTGGTGATGCTGCAACACGACCCCTCGGCCTGGCGACGAGATATACTGCCCAAGACCACGGCCCAACTGACGCTGAGCGGCCACACCCACGGCGGACAGATGCAGTTCTTCGGACACCGGCCGACCCAATGGCGAGGCCGTCCCGACAAGGGACTCTACGAGCATCAGGGACGCTACCTCTACGTCAACACCGGACTGGGAGGGCTGGTGCCGTTCCGGCTGAACATGCCCAACGAGATCACCGTCATCACGCTCAGGACGAAGCACCGTCCGGCAGACCCGGTCGCCAAGGACAACTGACAAGAACATCCGAATCGATAATAACTCAATATTTTTTAAAACACACACACAACATGAAACTCATTTACAGGATTTATCAACTCTTTGTGGTCCTGCCCTTCCTCATCTTCTGTTCCATTGCCTGTGCGCTGGTGACGACGATCGGATGCACGCTGGGCGACGGACACTACTGGGGCTACTACCCCGGCAAATGGTGGGCAAGGTTCATCATCTGGGTCAGCCTGCTCCCCATCAAAGTGGAAGGACGGGAACATCTGCGCAAGGACCAGAGCTACGTCTTTGTCAGCAACCACCAGGGATCGTTTGACATCTTCATCATCTACGGCTTCCTGGGCCGCAACTTCAAGTGGATGATGAAACAGGGACTGCGCAAGATACCCTTCGTGGGCAAGGCTTGCGAGGCAGCCCACCACATCTACGTCGATAAGCGCGGCCCGAGCAAGATCCGCCAGACCTACGACCAGGCACGCGAGGTGCTCCAGGAGGGCATGTCGCTGGTAGTGTTTCCCGAGGGAGCACGAACCTTCACTGGCCACATGGGCGTGTTCAGAAGAGGTGCGTTCATGCTGGCTGACGAACTCCAGTTGCCGGTCTGCCCGCTGACGATCAATGGCGCCTTCGACGTGATGCCCCGCATGCGCGACTGGCGCTGGCTGACGTGGCACCGGCTGAGCCTTACCATCCACGAGCCCATCTACCCCACCACGCAGGGACCGGAGAATGTCAAGACCACGATGGACGAAGCGTATAAGCGCGTGATGTCGGGACTGGTCAAGGAATACCAGGGTTTTGTGGAGAACCCCGATCAGTAAGGGATTTGTGGGACTCCGACCAGCAAGAACAAGGAGAAACCCGCGGGGGTTAAACTTTTTTATCCTCATCCTTGCGCCCTTTCAAGTAAAAAGCATTATCTTTGCAAACAATATCAATCCAACCTATTATGGAGAAGAGCGACAGCATCATCATCATCCCGACGTACAACGAGAAGGAGAACATAGAGAAGATCATACGAGCCATCTTCGGCCTGGAGAAATACTTTCACATCCTGGTCATCGACGATGGCAGTCCCGACGGTACGGCCGACATTGTCCACCACCTGATGGAGGACGAGTTCAAGGGCCGCCTCTTCATCGTGGAACGAAGCGGAAAACTGGGACTTGGCACGGCCTATATCGCCGGATTCAAGTGGGCTTTGGAACGCGACTACGGCTACATCTTCGAGATGGACGCCGACTTCAGCCACGACCCCAACGACCTGCCACGCCTCTATGCCGCCTGCCATGACGAGGGCTACGACCTCAGCGTGGGCAGCCGCTACGTCAGCGGTGTGAACGTCGTCAACTGGCCGATGGGACGCGTGCTGATGAGCTATTTCGCCTCATGCTACGTCCGTCTGGTGACGGGTGTCAACATCCACGACACCACGGCAGGATTCGTCTGCTACACTCGGCGCGTGCTGGAGACCATTCCCCTCGACGAGGTGAGATTCAAGGGCTACGCCTTCCAGATCGAGATGAAGTACACCGCCTACAAGATTGGCTTCAAACTCAAGGAGGTGTCCGTCGTCTTCACCAACCGCCGCGAGGGCACGAGCAAGATGAGCGGAGGTATCTTCTCCGAAGCGTTTTTCGGCGTCGTCCGCCTGCGCCTGGATGGCTTCTTCCGCCGCTATCCGAAGATCAAGGCATAAGAAGAAAGGCTTAGGGGGAGCACCAAAACGCCGGACACCGCCAGGGTGGCTTGCCGATGACAGAAGAGCGACCGTGGACCTGCGATCATACGGTCCCAACAAAGCATACGGCCAAATAACGCATACGGTTCAACAACGTATTACGGTTCAACAACGTTTTACGGCTCAACAACGTATACGACCCAAACAACGCGTACAAATACGAACTGCGTCTAAAAGCGAGTTTCACCCACAAGGGATTCTCCTGGCGCTTCGTCCTTGTAGGAGTTGTTTGGGTTGTCCGTTTTAGGTGATTCGTTTTGATTTGCTCCCGATCCCGCCAGGGCAATACGGCGACCTGGGCCGACCTGGGCCGAAAGCCTCACTTTGCATAGCGTGTGCAAAAACTGTGCAACAAAGCCATGACAAAGGCAAAAAAGATGCGCAAATAGTTGGCTCATTGGCGAGTTTATCGTACCTTTGCAGCAACTTCGCGGCCCATCCATAGCCTCGCCCCCTTGTCGGGACGATGGAGAAAGGGCTTGGCGAGGCTTCATTTTTAGATTGTTTTCATGGAACAAGAGAGATTATTCCCCAACTATATCTTTGAGACCAGTTGGGAGGTCTGCAATAAGGTGGGCGGCATCTACACCGTGCTTTCCACCCGGGCGAGGACGCTCCAAGACCGGATCCACGACCAGTTGATTTTCATCGGGCCAGACTGCTGGCAGGACCGCCCGTGCCCCTACTTCGAGGAGGAGAGCCTCTTCCCCGAATGGGAGGACGTGGCCCGCTGCGAAGGTCTGCACGTGCGCGTAGGACGCTGGACGATCCCGAGCCGCCCCGTAGCCGTTCTGGTCGATTGGCGCCCGCTTTTCGACGAGAAAGACGCCTTCTACGGCCGCCTCTGGCAGCAGTTTGGCGTGGACAGCCTCCACGCCTTTGGCGACTACGACGACTCCGTCCTCTTCGGCTGGGCCGCCGCCAAGGTGGTGGAGAGTTTCTACCGCCACTACCGTCTGGACGACCAGCGTGTCGTGCTCCACGCCAACGAGTGGCAGACGGCCTCCGCCGCCCTGGTGATCCAGAAGCTCGTGCCCCAGGTAGCCACGATCTTCACGACCCACGCCACCTGTATCGGACGCAGCATTGCGGGCAACAACAAGCCGCTCTACGACTATCTGTGGGCCTACAACGGCGACCAGATGGCACAGGAGCTCAACATGGAGAGCAAACACTCGATCGAGAAGCAGGCAGCCCACCACGTGGACTGCTTCACGACCGTGAGCGAGATCACGGCCCGCGAGTGTGCCGAACTGCTCGACAAGCCCGTCGATGTGGTGCTCCCCAATGGTTTCGACAACAGTTTCGTGGCCGTCGGACCGCAGTTCACGCGCAAGCGCAAGGCGGCCCGCAAGCGGCTGCTGGCCATAGCCAACGCCCTGCTGGGCACACAGATCGGCGACGAGGCGCTAATCGTCTCCATCTCAGGACGCTACGAGTTTCGCAACAAGGGCCTCGACGTCTTCATCGAGGCGATGAACCGCCTCAGACACGACACCGACCTCCAGCGCCCCATCGTCGCCTTCATCGCCGTGCCAGGCTGGGTGAGTGGGCCGCGGGTCGACCTTCAGGAGCGGCTGCAGCAGCGCAAGAGCTATGACACGCCGCTGGAGAACCCCATGCTCACCCACTGGCTGGGCGACATGGACCACGACCAGGTGGTCGGCATGATGCGCCACCTCGACATGGCCAACCGCCAGGAGGACAACGTGAAACTCATCTTCATGCCCTGCTACCTCACGGGCGACGACGGCATCGTCGATCTCAGCTACTACGACACCGTACTGGGCAACGACCTCTGCGTCTTCCCCTCCTACTACGAGCCGTGGGGCTACACCCCGCTGGAGGCCGTGGCCTTCCACGTGCCCTGCATCACGACCGACCTGGCCGGCTTTGGTCTGTGGGCCAACAGCGTCAAGGGCGCCAGTGCCAGTATCGAGGACGGCGTGGAAGTGGTCCACCGCACCGACTACAACTTCTCGGAGGTGGCCGACCACATCAAGGCCACCGTGGCACGCTTCGCCGCCATGACGCCCAAGGAGGTGCGCGCCTGCCGGAGCAAGGCCGACAAACTCTCAAAAAAGGCCCTGTGGAGCGAGTTTATCCCCTACTACGAGGAGGCCTACGACCTCGCGCTGCGCAAGGCCGAAAAGCGGGCGGAAAAGAAGGGCCAAGGATGCGCCCCGACACTCCGCTCTATCCATTATATATATAGAAACAACATTACAACAATAGATAACACTACACGCTATGAAGATCAAATCGGATTATTCCAATTTGCCCCAGTGGAAGGAAGTGAACGTCAAGTCGTCACTGCCGAAGGAGCTGGACTGCCTCAACGAACTGGCACACAACCTTTGGTGGGCATGGAACTATGAGGCCCGCAACCTCTTCAAGAGCCTCGACGAGAAACTCTACGAGGAGGTGGGCCACAACCCCGTTCTGCTCCTGGAGCGCCTCAACTACGACCGCAAGGAAGCGATCGTCAAGGACAAGGAGCTGATGCGCAAGGTCCACAACGTCTATAAGCAGTTTCGCGAGTACATGGACGAGGAAGTCAACAAGTCTCGCCCGTCCGTGGCCTACTTCTGCATGGAGTTTGGCCTCAACCAGGTGCTGAAGATCTACAGCGGCGGCCTGGGCATGCTGGCCGGCGACTACCTCAAGGAGGCTTCCGACTCCAACGTCGATCTCTGTGGTGTCGGCCTGCTCTATCGCTTCGGCTACTTCACGCAGTCGCTGTCGATGGACGGTCAGCAGATAGCCAAATATGACGCACAGTACTTCAACGCGCTGCCCATCGAGCGCGAGCTCGACGCCAACGGCAACCAGCTGGTGATCGATATCCCCTACCAGAACTACCAGGTCCACGCCCTTGTCTGGCACGTGAACGTGGGACGCATCAAACTCTACCTGCTGGACACGGACAACGAGATGAACTCCGAGTATGACCGCCCCATCACCCACAACCTCTACGGCGGCGACAACGAGAACCGCCTGAAGCAGGAGATCCTGCTCGGCATCGGCGGCACCCTCATGCTCAAGAAACTCGGCATCAAGAAGGACATCTACCACTGCAACGAGGGCCACGCCGCCCTGTGCAACCTCCAGCGCCTGTGCGACTACATCCAGGACGGCCTCTCCTTCAACGAGGCCATGGAGCTGGTGCGCGCCTCGTCGCTCTATACCGTCCACACCCCCGTGCCGGCCGGCCACGACTACTTCGAGGCAGACCTCTTCGGCAAGTACATGGGTGGCTATCCCGAGAAGCTGGGCATCAGCTGGGATGAGTTTATCGGCATGGGCCGCATCAACGCCGACGACCACAACGAGAAGTTCTGCATGAGCGTCTTCGCCTGCAACACCTGCCAGGAAGTCAACGGCGTGTCGAAGCTCCACGGCTGGGTGAGCCAGAAGATGTTTGCCCCGATCTGGAAGGGCTACTACCCCGAGGAGAACCATGTCGGCTACGTCACCAACGGCGTCCACTTCCCCACCTGGACGGCCACGGAGTGGCGCAAGCTCTACGACTCCTACTTCGACGACAACTTCCTCTACGACCAGAGCAACGAGCGCATCTGGCACGCCATCTACGACGTGCCCGACGAGGAGATCTGGGAGACGCGCATGGCGCTGAAGAAGAAGCTCGTGAAGTATATCCGCGACAAGTTCACGCAGCAGTGGCTCCGCAACCAGGGCGACCCCGCCAAGGTGATGTCCATCATCCAGCGCATCACGCCCAACGCCCTGATGATCGGCTTCTGCCGCCGCTTCGCCACCTACAAGCGCGCCCACCTGCTCTTCACCGACCTCGACCGTCTGGAGAAGATCGTCAACGATCCCGACCGTCCCGTGCTCTTCTTCTTCTCGGGCAAGGCCCATCCCGCCGACGGTGCCGGCCAGGGCCTCATCAAGCGCATCTTCGAGATCTCCCGTATGCCGCAGTTCCTGGGCAAGATCATCTTCCTGGAGGACTATGACATGCGCCTGGCCCGCCGCCTCGTCAGCGGTGTGGATATCTGGATGAACACGCCGACGCGCCCGCTGGAGGCCAGTGGCACCTCGGGCGAGAAGGCCGAGATGAACGGTGTGGTCAACCTCTCCGTGCTCGACGGCTGGTGGGTGGAAGGCTACCGCGAGGGTGCCGGCTGGGCCCTGCCGCAGGAGCGCACCTATCAGAACCAGACCTACCAGGACCAGCTCGACGCAGCCACCATCTACTCGCTGCTCGAGAACGACATCATCCCGCTCTACTTCAACCGCGGCCGCAAGGCCTACTCCGCTGGCTGGGTGAAGGTCGTGAAAAACTCCATTGCCACCATCGCCCCCCACTACACGATGAAGCGGCAGCTGGACGACTACTACGAGAAGTTCTACAACCAGGAGGCCGACCGCTTCAAGGAGCTGGTAGCCGACAACTACGCCAAGGCCAAGGAGATCGCCCTCTGGAAGGAGAACGTCGCCGCTCGCTGGGACGCCATCCATGTGGTCGATAAGGACGAGACGGCCCTCCTGGACGTCGCCACGGGCAAGCCCGTCACCCTCTCCTACACCATCGACGAGCAGGGACTCAACGACGCCATCGGACTCGAACTGGTGGTGCTCAGCAGCCATAGCGAGGACGACCTGCAGATCCACAAGGTGCACCCCTTCGAGATGGTGAAGCAGGAGGGCAACCTCTTCACGTTCAAGGTGACATTCGAGGCCGACGAGGCCGGCTCCTACAAGTGTGCCGTCAGAATGTATCCGAAGAACGCCCTGCTCCCCCACCGTCAGGACTTCTGCTACGTGAAGTGGATCGACTAAGGACTAAGGGATAGTAAAAAAAACTATGCGAGGGGATGTCGTGGAAACTCTTTTTCCACACATCCCCTCGCCTCTTTCTTGGTCCACCACGGCCCGCAGGGCGCCTATCAGCCCACAATCTGTCGCCGAGCAGCATTTTTGCGCTTATAATTTTTCGGGTATTTAAGATTTTTCGTACCTTTGCGGCGATATGAGATTCTCCGTCAAATGTAACCATTGCGGCCAGACCTTCATCGCCGAGACGCAGAACTATGGCCGCATGAAATACCGCTGCCCATACTGCCAGTCGGTCATGGTTTGCCAGTTCGACCCGCCCAAGGTGTTTCGCACCCGCGCGCGGTCGGTCATCCCCGTAGCCGAAAGTTCCCCCGTGGCGGCCCATAGCCACCTGCCCATGGTCTCGTCGCGCCTTGTCACACCACCCGCGCCCCAGCCTGCCGAAGCGCCCACCCCCGCCCCTGCTGGCGAGGAACAATTGCCGGAGGCCAGCGTCCACCAGTTCAAGAAGCGTGCCGAGGGCTTTGCCGGTATGCTCCATTGGATCTGGTGCCACCTGAGCGTCTTCTGCCTGTGGAGCGGCGCGAAGATTCGCAAGTTTCAGGAGGACTACGAGGACGGCGACCTATGGATCTTCTTCGCCTTCAGCCTGCTCTTCGTCGTGGTCGTCTGTGTGGGCCTGTGGACGATGGCCGAGGTGACGACCCTCATCGCCGAGGGCAACTCGTGGTTCAAGAGCACCTACTACTCCATCAAGAATATGATCTGACGACATAGCCACGGTCATGGAGATACCCACCACGGAGGCAATAAACGGCCTCCGTTTTCGTTATATTAGCATGATGAAGAAGACACTTACAGCATGGGTGCTCGCCGCGCTCTGCCTCGTCTCCTGCGGTGTGGACAAAAACATCCGCAAGGGCGAGAAATTTCTGCAGTTGGGCGAGTACTATGACGCGGCGGCCCAGTTTAAGACCGCATACCAGCGCACTCCGCCCAAGGATCGCGACAAGCGCGGACAGTTGTCGGCCAAGATGGCACATTGCTACGACCGCATCAACTCCTCCGAGCGTGCCGTCGCCGCCCTGCGCAACGTCATCCGCTACCACCAGGACAACGGCGAGACCCACCTGATGCTGGCCCGCAACCTCATGAAGTCGGGACGCTACGCCGAGGCCGAGACGGAGTTTCGCGCCGCCCTCGACTCCATGCCCGACCACCCGCTGGCCACGCAGGGCCTCAAGGCCGCCCAGGACGCCCCGCGCATCAAGGCGCTCGGATCCAAATATACGGTGAAGCGGATGGAGATCTTCAACTCCCGCCGTGCCGACTACTCGCCGATGCTCTTCGGCGACGAGTTTGACCAGCTCTTTTTTTCTTCCACGCGCAACGAGGCGCAGGGCGACGAGCTGAGCGGCATCACGGGCACGAAGAACGCCGACATCTTCGTCAGCGAGAAGGACGAGAAGGGACGGTGGCAACGCCCCCGCACCATCGACTCGGGCCTCAACTCCGACTTCGACGAGGCTACGCCCGCCTTCAGCGTCGATGGACGCGAGATGTATCTCACGCAGTGTCCCACCGACCCCTCCTATCCCCGCTACGCCCAGATTGCCGTCAGCAAGCGCTCCGACGCAGCCTGGGGCAAGCCAACGAAACTGGAGATCAGCCGCGACACGCTCTCCAGCTTTGCCCATCCCGCCATCTCGCCCGACGGCAACTGGCTTTACTTCGTCAGCGACATGCCTGGAGGCAAGGGCGGCCTCGACATCTGGCGCGTGCGCATCACGGGAGGCGGCCTCGGCGGCGTGCAGAATCTCGGCGAGCCCATCAACACCCCTGGCGACGAGATGTTTCCCACCTTCCGCCCCAACGGCGACCTCTATTTCTCCTCCAACGGCCACCCCGGACTGGGAGGCCTCGACATCTTCATCGCCAAGGTGGGCAAGGACCGCCGCTACCACCTGGAGCATCCCGGCTATCCGCTCAACTCCCAGGGCGACGACTTCGGCATGACCTTCGAGGGCCCGCACAACAGGGGCTTCTTCTCCTCCAACCGTGGCGACGGACGCGGATGGGACCATATCTATAGTTTCGAGTTGCCCGAGGTGGTCCAGACCGTCAAGGGATGGGTCTATGAGATGGACGGCTACGAGCTGCCCGCCGCCGAGGTATTCATGGTCGGCGACGACGGCACCAACCTGAAACTCTCCGTCAAGGGCGACGGCTCCTTTGAGCAGGTCGTCGATCCGGGCGTCAACTACATCATGCTCGCCACCTGCAAGGGCTATCTCAACCACCGCGTGGAGCTCCACGTCGATTCCATCGATCAGTCGGAGGAATACACCCTGCAGTTTCCGCTGCCCTCCATCCGCGTGCCGGTGCTCATAGACAACATCTTCTACGACTTCGACAAGGCCACGCTGCGCCCCGAGTCGAAGACGGCGCTCGACGACCTCGTGAAGTTGCTCAACGAGAATCCCAACGTCACCATCGAGCTCTCTGCCCACACCGACTACAAGGGTCGCGCCGAGTACAACAAGCGCCTCTCGCAACGCCGCGCCGAGTCGGTGGTGGCGTATCTGACCGAGCATGGCATCGCCCGCGACCGCCTCACTCCCGTGGGCTATGGCAAGGAGAAGCCAAAGACCGTCCGCAAGAAGATGCTGGAGCGCTACCCGTGGCTCAAGGAGGGCGACGTGCTCACCGAGGAGTTTATCAAGAAACTCGACAAGGACAAGCAGGAGATCTGCAACCAGATCAACCGCCGCACCGAGTTTATCGTCCTACGCACCACCTACGGCATGTTTGACGAGAAGGGCAACCTCAAGACCATGCCGACACCGAAGCGCGACGAGACGGGTGACGACGACGACCTCATACTCATAGAATAACGACGCATGACACTTCCCAAGGAGTTTACCACCTACACGCGCGCCCTGATGGGCGAGGAGCGGTTTGCCCGCTTCCTTGGCGCGCTCGACGAGCCCGCTCCCGTGTCCATACGGGTCAATCCCTTCAAGGCCGAGGCCACGCCCGAGACCGGGGCAGACCGCGTGGCCTGGTGTCGTGGCGGCTACTATCTCGACAGCCGCCCAGCCTTCACCTTCGACCCCCTGCTCCACGCTGGAGCCTACTATGTGCAGGAGGCCTCGTCGATGTTCATCGACCACGTCGTCCGCCAGTTTGTCCACGCGCCCGTCACGGCCCTCGACCTCTGTGCGGCCCCGGGCGGCAAGACGACGTGTCTGCGTGCCGCCCTGCCCGAGGGGAGCCGTCTCTACAGCAACGAGCCCCATCCGAAGCGGGCGCAGATCCTGGCCGAGAACGTCGTGAAGTTTGGCCACCCCGAAGTCGTCGTGACCAACAACTACGCCATCGACTACCAGCGCGCCAGCCTCCGCTTCGGCCTCATCCTCGCCGACATGCCTTGCTCCGGCGAGGGCATGTTTCGCAAGGACCCCGAGAGCATCGGCGAGTGGAGCCCGGCCAACGTGGAGAAGTGTGCCGCGCTGCAGCGGTCCATCCTTGCCGACATCTGGCCCTGCCTGCTGCCCGGCGGACTGCTGATCTACTCCACCTGCACCTTCAACGCCCACGAGAACGAGGACAACATCGCCTTTGCCGTAGAGAAACTGAGGGCCGAGCCGGTCGCCATCCCCGTGGAGGAGGCGTGGCGGGTGACAGGCCCGTTGACGGGATCCCATCCGATCTGTCGTTTCATCCCCGGCACGACCCGTGGCGAGGGACTGGCCGTGGCGCTGCTGCGCAAGCCCGAGACCGCGGCCGACCTGCCCTCACGCGACCGGGGCAAAGGACGCACGACGCCCTTGCTGCGCGTCCTGAGCGACGGCGTCAAGCCGCCCCAGGTGAAGGGCAAGAAGACCCTGCCCGACGTTTCCCAGGCGCTGACGATCCTCGACGAGGCCAATCCCTATCCCCGCGTGGACGTGGGCTACGACGAGGCCATAGCCTACCTGCGCCGCGAGTCCATCGCACTGCCTGCGGCGGCCCCGAAGGGCCTCGTCACGATCTGCCACGAGGGGTTCGCCCTCGGCTTTGCCAAGAGCCTCGGGACCAGGGCCAACAACCTCTACCCCCAGGAGTGGCGCATCCGCAGCACCCACCGGCCCGAAGAGCGGCCCGTCGTCGGCCTCACTCCCATCGTCCATCCATAAGAAGAAGAAACAAACAAGCTATATGCAACCCTACTTATCCTTATTAAACAGAATCCTCACCGAGGGCCACCAGAAGGGCGACCGCACGGGCACGGGCACGCTGAGCGTCTTCGGCCACCAGATGCGCTACGACCTCCAGGACGGCTTCCCTCTGCTCACGACCAAAAAACTCCACCTGAAGTCCATCATCTACGAGCTGCTGTGGTTTCTGCGTGGCGACACCAACGTGCGCTGGCTCCAGGACCACGGCGTGCGCATCTGGAACGAGTGGGCCGACGAGAACGGTGACCTCGGTCCGGTCTATGGCCACCAGTGGCGGTCGTGGCCCGACTACCGTGGGGGCACGATAGACCAGATAGCGCAGGTGGAGGAGATGATCAAGCGCAATCCCAACTCCCGCCGAATGCTCGTCACGGCGTGGAATCCGGCTGAGGTCGAGGACATGGCGCTGCCGCCGTGCCACTGCCTCTTCCAGTTTTATGTCGCCGACGGACGCCTCTCGCTCCAGCTCTACCAGCGGTCTGCCGACACCTTCCTCGGCGTGCCGTTCAACATCGCCTCCTACGCCCTGCTGCTGCAGATGATGGCCCAGGTCACGGGGCTCCAACCTGGCGAGTTCGTCCACACCACGGGCGACACCCATCTCTACCTCAACCATCTGGAGCAGGCCCGACTGCAGCTCTCGCGCACCCCGCGGCCGCTGCCCACGATGCGCATCAACCCCGACGTCAAGAGCATCTTCGACTTCCGCTACGAGGACTTCGAACTGGAGAACTACGACCCCTGGCCCCACATCGCCGCGGAGGTCTCCGTCTGATTCATCCAAAACATTCTTCAAGCTATGCATATCACTCTGATTGCTGCCGTGGCCGAAAACCGCGCCATCGGCCTCGACAACCAACTGATTTACCACATCCGCGAAGACCTGCGCCGCTTCAAGTCGCTCACCACGGGCCACACCGTCCTCATGGGGCGCCGCACCTTTGAGTCGCTGCCGAAGGGCGCGCTGCCCAACCGCCGCAACATCGTGGTCAGCCGCACGGTGGCCCACTTCGACGGCTGCGACACCTACCCCTCACTGGAGGAGGCCCTGCGCCACTGCGCCCCCGAGGAGCAAGTCTTCGTCATCGGCGGACAGACCGTCTATGAGCAGACGCTGCCGCTGGCTCATCGCCTCTGCATGACCGAGATAGCGGCCACACCGTCGCGGGCCGACGCTTTCTTCCCGCCCTACGACGGATGGATCAAGGAGGCGGAGGAGCGCCACGAGGCCGACGAGGCCCATCCCCACGCCTTCGCCTTCGTCGACTACGTGAGACCGGCCGAATAGGCTTGGCCAGTTTTTTTCCGAAAAAGGCTTTTTTGAAAGAAACGGTCTTGGCAAGGCTTATTATTTAGGAAAGAGGCTTGGCAAGACTTCTTATAAGGTAAAGACAAGAGTAGGCGGAAAACCCGAAAAACAAGACAAGTTTTCGGGATTTTCCGCCAACTACTCCCCCTGATTGCACCCAATTGCATAGTTGAGCAATAAATATTGCACAATAGTTTTGGTACTGTGCATAAAAAACTATACCTTTGCACAAAATTTTTTAGATTGTGCAATGAAGCCGACACAGAGTTTCAACTCTTATATAGAAAATAGCATCAAAGACAACTGGGATCGGGATGCGCTCACCGACTACAAAGGCGCGACGTTGCAGTATCACGACGTCGCGCGCAAGATAGCCAAGCTCCACATCCTCTTCCGCCACAGTGGTCTCCAGCCCGGCGACAAAGTGGCGCTCTGTGGGCGCAACTCCTCGGCCTGGGCCGCCGCCTTCCTGGCCACCATCACCTATGGTGCCGTAGCCGTCCCCATCCAGCATGAGTTTACGCCGGACATGGTCTATAACATCGTCAACCATTCCGAGTCGCGACTGCTCTTCGTGGGCGACGTTGTCTCGCCGACGATCGACGCCGGAGAGATGCCGGCGCTGGAGGGCATCATCTATATCCCCGACTTCTCGCTGACGATGTCGCGCTCAGAGACGCTCACCTTCGCGCGCGAACATCTTAATAAGCTCTTCGGCGAAGAATATCCGAAGGCCTTCGAGCGCAGCCACGTCAGCTACCACCAGGACAGCCCCGAGGAGCTGGCCCTCATCAACTACACCAGCGGCACGACCGGCTTCTCCAAGGGCGTGATGCTACCCTATCGTGCGCTGTGGAGCAATCTCGACTTTACGATGCGCAGCCTGGGCGCCAACATGGCCCCGGGGTCCAATGTGCTCTGCACGCTCCCCATGGCCCACATGTACGGCATGATGGTGGAGTTTTTCCTCAACTTCTGCTTAGGCAACCACCTCTTCTTCCTCACGCGCCTGCCCAGCCCGTCGCTCATCCAGAGCGCCTGTGCCGACATCCATCCCGCCATCGTCATCGTCGTGCCGATGGTCATCGAGAAGATCATCCGCAAGATGGTGTTCCCGCTCATCCAGCAGCGCTACGTCCACCTGCTACTCAACATGCCGGTGGTCAACAAGAAGATCAAGGCGCGCATCCTCCAGCAGGTGAAGGATATCTTCGGCGGCCAGCTCTTCGAGATGATGTTTGGCGGCGCGGGGCTCAACCGCGAGGTGGAGGACTTCCTCCGCCATATCGGATTTCCCCTGGCTGTGGGCTACGGCACGACCGAGACGGCCCCGCTCATCACCTACAGTGACTACCGCGACTTCGTGCGCGGCACCTGCGGACGGGTGGTGGACAACATGGAGATACGCATCGCCAGTCCCGACCCAGCCAACGTGCCGGGCGAGATCCTCACGCGCGGCACGAACGTCATGCTGGGCTACTACAAGAATCCCGAGGCCAGCCACGCCGTGCTCGACAAGGACGGATGGTTTCACACCGGCGACCTCGCCACCATCGACGGTGAGGGCCACGTCTTCATCCGCGGACGCATCAAGAACATGCTTCTCAGCGCCAACGGACAGAACATCTATCCCGAGGAGATCGAAAACAAGCTCAACTCGATGATGATGGTCAGCGAGAGCGTCATCATCCAGCGCGACAACAAGCTCGTGGGCCTCGTCCATCCCGACATGGACGCTGCCAAGCAGCTTGGCTTCTCCATCGGCGACCTCGGCGACGTGATGGAGGAAAACCGCAAGCAGCTCAACAGTCTCCTGCCCGCCTTCTGCAAGGTCTCGGCCATACAGATCCACGAGCAGGAGTTTGAGAAGACGCCCAAGAAGAGCATCAAGCGCTACCTCTACCAGAACGCCTGACGGCACGGGCCAAGCCATGGCCCCACGCCCGCTCACCTACAATAACGAATAGCTTTGCATAACGATAACAAGTAGCGACAGATGGAACAAATTCCTAGTTTTAACGCCCTCATCGAGAAGAGTATCATCGACAACTGGGATCTCGACTCGCTTACCGACTACAAAGGCAAGACGCTGCAGTATCACGATGTGGCGCGCAAGATAGAGAAACTGCACATCATGTTTGAGGCCTCGGGCGTGCAGCGGGGCGACAAGATAGCCCTCTGCGGACGCAACTCCGCGGCCTGGGCTGCTGCCTTCCTCGCCATCCTCACCTATGGCGCGGTGGCCGTGCCCATCCTCCACGAGTTCACGCCCGACCAGGTCCACAACATCGTCAACCACAGCGACGCCAAGCTCCTCTTCATCGGCGACGTGGCGGCCACGCAGATCGACGCCACGAAGATGCCTGGACTGGAGGGCATCATCTACATCCCCGACTATTCGCTCGTGGTCAGCCGCACCGAACAGCTCACCTACGCCCGCGAACACCTCAACGAGATGTTTGGCAAGAAGTATCCGAAATACTTCCGCCAGCAGCACGTCCACTACTACCGCGAGCAGAGCCCCGACGAGCTGGCCCTCATCAACTACACCAGCGGCACCACCGGGCGCTCCAAGGGCGTGATGCTGCCCTACCGGTCGCTGTGGAGCAACGCCGACTTCGCCTTCCACGTGCTGGGCAAGACGCTCAAGCGCGGCGACAACGTCATCAGTATCCTGCCCATGGCCCACATGTACGGCATGGCGTTTGAGTTTATCTTCGAGTTTCTCAAGGGCATGCACATCTACTATCTCAACCGCGTGCCCTCTCCCGCCGTCATCGCCCAGGCGCTGGCCGACGTCAAGCCGCGCATCATGATCGCCGTGCCGCTGGTCATCGAGAAGATCATCCGCAAGAAGGTGTTCCCCAAGTTGCAGACCAACAAGATGCGACTGCTCATGGCCATGCCCGTCATCAGCAAGAAGGTGCGCGCCGCCATCCTCGCCCAGGTGAGCAAGGCCTTCGGCGGCAACCTGTACGAGGTCATCATCGGCGGTGCTGCGCTCAACGGCGAGGTGGAGGCCTTTCTGCGCAAGATTGGCTTCCCCTATACCGTGGGCTACGGTGCCACGGAGTGTGGCCCCATCATCTGCTACCGCGACTGGCAGACCTTCGCCCAGGGATCGTGCGGACAGGCCGCCTACCACCAGGAGGTGCGCATCGACAGCAGCGACCCTGCCAACGTGCCGGGCGAGATCCTCACCAAGGGTCCCAACGTCCTGCTGGGCTACTACAAGAATCCCGAGGCCACCCAGGCGGCGATAGACGCCGAGGGATGGTTCCACACGGGCGACCTCGGCACGATGGACGCCGATGGCAATGTCTATATCAACGGCCGATCCAAGAACATGCTCCTCGGATCCAACGGCCAGAACATCTATCCCGAGGAGATCGAGGACAAGCTCAACTCGCTGCCCCTCGTCGGCGAGAGCATCGTCGTGCAGCGGGGCGACAAGCTCGTGGGCCTCGTCCATCCCGACTACGACGAGGCGAAGCTCCTGGGCCTCAACAACGAAGACCTCAAGGGCGTGATGGAGCAAAACCGCCAGCAGCTCAACCAGGTGGTGCCCGCCTACAGCAAGGTGGCCGAATTTGAGATCCTGGAGGAGGAGTTTGAGAAGACACCAAAGAAGAGCATCAAGCGCTACCTCTACAAATAGGACTGGTCCCGGGCCGACCACCGCGCCGGCCCCGCCACCCGCGTCGCAACACACCAACGCCCCCAGCCGGAAGTCGTTCTCCAGCCGGGGGCGTCTTGCGTTCACTTTCTTTTTTGCTCTCTCGCGCGAGAGCGATCTGTACGGCCTTGTTTTAGCCCAATATGCGGTCTCTTGTCAGAGCTTCCTGTACTATCTTGCTGCGAAATAGACACTCTCGTGTACGGCTGCGCGAAGCTGGTAGAGACCGGCCTGGTCCTGCGTCACGTCCATCTTCTTGCCGTCGGGCAACGTGGCGCGGATCGTGCCGTCGTCGTTGAAGCGGAAGAGCTCCTTCAGGGCGCCATTGTCCTTGTAGTTCCAGCTCTTCTCCTTCTTATTATATACCAAGTAGGACTTCTCGCCGTTGGGGTCCGTTATCTCATAACCGTTCTTGAGCGTCTTCACGGCATACATCCTGCCGTCCTGACCCATCACTTCCTTCGTCTCTCCCACATGGGCAATGACCTTGCTGTCAGTCCAAAACTCCACCGTGTTGAGCACCAGGAGGTCGGCCAAGCCACAGACGGCGTAGGCGGGACTGATCAAGATGAAGACCAGCTCGTTGACAAACTTGTTACTCAAGCCCTTGTTCCAGTCCAACAGTTTGTTGGTCAGTCCGAAAGAGCCGATACATGAACTCAAGGTCACCGCGCCTACCAACAGGGCGAGAACAGTTTTCATTGCGGTTTTTCTCATTTTCAAATCGCTTATTTGTTACCAATAGATTTATCGCTGCAAATATATGACTTTTTTCGCATATACCGCAAAGATCAAGCTATATTATTAGTCGGGTGGTATAAAAAAGTCGATTCTTCCTGCGCCTGACCGTGAGCTACTGCCGCATGCTTGCCGTAGTTTTGCCGTGGCTACGCAGCCGCCATACAGCTCGTCACGCCGAGGGCCGTGGCGATGGCCGTGAGGATCGAGATGGCGGTCTGAATGACGAAGCGCCATAACTGTCTTT
>ENA-UOJT01000137-UOJT01000137.1-human-gut-metagenome-genome-assembly--contig:-C15-NODE-137-length-53862-cov-259.743212_pt1 | contig 53862 bp, 30 predicted proteins | sample MGYA00242357_ERZ723904 | MGnify/ENA metagenome assembly ERZ723904 | reverse complement strand
CGCCCCCTTTCAACAGGAGAGCCTTCGAGCAGTATGCTTGGAGGCTCTTCTCATTATATATATACACGCCATCCCTGATGGGCATGAAGGCATGCGCTTTTCTACATGCTTGCGGAATCTCTTCCTCCTTTAGTACTTACCAGGAGTCTCTCTCTATTTAGGTATATACCCACGTATATATGATGGTGGCCAGGTCTGTATTTATGATCAACGTATGATACAACATAGAAAACGCGCCACCCCAAAACTGGAATGACGCGCTATCGTGCTTTGTTACCTTTTGTCGAATGAATGGACTTTCGCAAGCCCATGTCCTCCTTTCTTAGAATACAATCAATCTACCAAATAACTAACCTATAAAACTGAAACAATCAATCTACCAAAATAACTAAAACCGAAATATAATGACTAACCTAAACTAATGCTCTTGTTTTTACAGTTGCAAAGGTACGCAGTTTCTTGAAACAAGAGAAATATATGAGGGTGAAAATTGATTTTTTTCTCGTATTTTTGACTTAAGTCAACAACATGTGTCCGCACACAATGTAATCAAACGCTTTCTCCTTAGCTCTCCTTTGTCCTGTCCTATGGTGAATTTTGATGAGAGAAGACAGTCTGGTTTCATAGTCGAAAGTAAGAAATGTAATGGTGCCCTATAGAAGCTGTTGTAAAAATTATAAACAGATAACCGCTATTCTTCATTAAAGTGTAAAGTTTTCCGTTTGTCTTTGATAACCACCTGTAAACCAGCGATGAAACATACTTTAACAGTCAAAAAGTTGTCCGAAATGGTTAACTCTCCAATATATTTTTATACCTTTGTCGAGCAAGAAATGAGGGGCAAATACCCCCTATAATAACAACCCACTAAGGCATAGCGTTTTACGCATTGCCGTTTATAAATGACTTTAAAAGAATGATACTAACAGTGGTGAAACGCGACGGTCGTGTCGTGGGATTCAACGAGGAAAAGATACAGGCCGCTATCCGCAAAGCGATGATCCATACCGAAAAGGGTGAGGACGAGCAGTTGGTGGCACGTATCAGCACCCGTGTCGCTGCACGCGGCAAGGAGCAGATGGGCGTGGAGGAGATCCAGGACCAGGTAGAGCGTGAGCTGATGAAGAGTTCGCGCAAGGACGTGGCCCGTGAGTATATCTCCTATCGCAACAAGCGCTCGGTAGCCCGTAAGGCTAAGACCCGCGATATTTTCATGAGCATTGTCAATGCAAAGAAGAACGACATCACTCGCGAGAATGCCAACATGAATGCCGACACGCCGGCTGGCATGATGATGAAGTTTGCCTCCGAGACCACCAAGCCGTTCGTGGACGACTACCTGCTCTCTGAGGATGCGCGTCTGGCTGTGGAGCACAACTATCTCCACATCCACGACAAGGACTATTATCCCACCAAGTCGCTCACCTGTGTGCAGCATCCGCTCGACGTCATCCTGCGCAACGGATTCACGGCAGGTCACGGATCTTCCCGTCCGGCCAAGCGCATCGAGACGGCAGCCGTACTGGCTTGCATCTCCCTGGAGACTTGTCAGAACGAGATGCACGGAGGTCAGGCCATTCCGGCTTTCGACTTCTATCTCGCTCCCTATGTGCGCTATACCTACGAGGAGGAAGTGAGGTCGCTGGAGCAGTTTGAGGGTCGCAGTCTCGATGATCTCCGTACGGCAGAGATCAAGGACTATCTGGAGGCTCCGCTCGATGGTCTCGATGGCGACGAGCGCTTGCGCCAGTTTGCCATCAACAAGACCGTGGGCCGCGTCCACCAGGCCATGGAGGCGTTCATCCACAATATGAACACGATCCACTCCCGTGGTGGCAACCAGGTCGTCTTCTCCTCCATCAATTATGGCACCGACACTTCTGCCGAAGGCCGTTGTGTGATGCGCGAGATACTCAAATCGACCTATCAGGGCGTGGGCGATGGCGAGACGGCTATCTTCCCCATCCAGATCTGGAAGAAGAAGAGAGGCGTCAACTATCTGCCGGAGGATCCTAATTATGACCTCTACAAGCTCGCTTGCAAGGTGACGGCGCGCCGCTTCTTCCCCAATTTCCTCAACCTCGATGCCACCTTCAACCAAAATGAGAACTGGCGTGCTGACGATCCCGACCGTGCGCGTTGGGAGATCGCCACGATGGGATGCCGCACCCGTGTCTTCGAGAATCGATTCGGACCGAAGACGAGCGTAGGCCGTGGCAACCTCAGTTTCTCCACTATCAATATCGTGAAGCTCGCCATCGAGTGTATGGGTATTGAGGACCAGCAGGAGCGCGTGGACAAGTTCTTTGAGAAGCTCGACGAAATGCTCGATGTGGCGGCCCATCAGCTCGACGACCGCCTCCAGTTCCAGGCCACTGCCTTGGCCAAGCAGTTCCCCATGCTCATGAAGTATCTCTGGATCGGAGCAGAGCAGCTCAAGCCGGAGGACACCATTGAGCGGGTTATCAACCAGGGCACGCTTGGTATCGGCTTCATCGGACTGGCCGAATGTCTTGTGGCCCTCACCGGGCATCATCATGGCGAGAGCGAGGAGGCACAGAAGTTGGGACTGCGGATCGTGACCCACATGCGCGACCGTGCCAACGAGTTCTCTGAGAAGTATCACCACAACTACTCCATCCTTGCTACGCCTGCCGAGGGTCTGAGTGGCAAGTTCACCAAGCGCGACCGCAAGGAGTTTGGCATCCTGCCCGGTATCACCGACCGCGAGTATTACACCAACTCCAACCATGTCCCCGTCTATTACAAGTGCTCAGCGCTTCACAAGGCCGAGGTGGAGGCTCCGTACCACGACCTCACGCGTGGTGGTCATATCTTTTACGTCGAGGTCGATGGCGATGCCACCCACAATCCTGCTGCCATCATGCGCGTGGTCGATATGATGGACCGCTTCAATATGGGCTACGGTTCGGTGAACCACAACCGCAACCGCTGCATGAAGTGTGGTTATGAGAATGCGGATCCTAACATGGAAGTCTGTCCGAAGTGTGGCAGTACGGACATTGACCGCCTCCAGCGCATCACCGGCTACCTCGTCGGTACCACGGAGCGCTGGAACTCTGCCAAACTCGCCGAACTCAAGGATCGTGTCACCCATACGCTATAGCATCGTGCGATCTACTAATTGATAGAAACATATAGAGTGGGGGTGTGTCAAAATCGGCTTTTGGCGCACCCTCTTTCTTAAGCATATAATTCCATGAACGAATCTTCCACCAAACTACAGGACACCATCTCCGTCCTTCAGGTCGTCCACGACACGATGGTCGATGGACCTGGCATGCGTACCACGGTCTATTGTGCTGGCTGCCCCAACCATTGTCCGGGTTGTCACAACCCCGAGTCGTGGGACATCCAGCATGGTACTCCCGTCTCTGTCGCCACGCTCCTTGACGAGCTTTTGGCCGATCCATTCGCCGACGTCACCTTCTCTGGAGGTGATCCGATGTTTCAGGCCGAAGCCTTTGCACGCCTGGCCGATGGCTTGCGCGAGCGCAGCCGCAAGACCATCTGGTGCTATACGGGTCTCACCTTTGAGCAGATCCTCACCCATCCCAGCCAGCGTGCCCTCCTCGAAAGGGTCGATGTGCTGGTCGATGGACCCTTCATCCTTGCACAGCGTGATCCAGACCTGGTCTTCAGAGGCAGCGCGAACCAGCGCGTCATCGACGTACCCGCCTCGCTGCGCCGTGGCGAGGTGGTGACAATACCGCATCCCGAGGACCTTTTTTGAGGCTGCTTCCCTGTAGGAGGGCAACGAAAACAGCGCACGACACGAACCATGCTTCGCAAGGACTGCATCCTTGTTTTGCAAAGCATAAGAAACAACGGGAGGGAGACAAGCAACCTTGTCTTCCTCCCGTTGTTAGAAGTCTATCACCGATTGGCGATAGCACAGGAATCGTAAAACTGTAGGTGTGGGCTTACTTCTTCACCGGACGGATAGAGAAGCCGAAGTAGCGGTTGTAGCAGGTCACTTCCTGTCCGTTGGGTGCTATGCAGAGATACTTGGCCTGCACATTGGCCTTCTCGTTGAGGGAGGAAGTCCAGTAGTAGCCGGAAGCGTTGCTCTGGAAGAGGATGCTGCCATACATACGGCCAGCGAACGGCATGAAGATGCTATTGCCATTGGGGCCGGTCACTCTCAGACCGCCCACGCCCATGTCGTAGTCCTCCTCCCAGGCGCAGTCTTCGATGAGCTCCTGCATCTCCTCTGGGGTCGGCATGCGCCATCCGTTGCCGAGCAACTGTGCGGCAGCATCGTCGCTCTCGTCAAGCACCTCCTTATTGTCGATGAAGCCGTCGAGGCCGTAGCCCACCGACGAGACATACTTGGTGAGCTGGTTGTAGCTCGTGCCGTGCTTGTAAGTAGCCCATTCATAGTTGTCCTTGCCTTCTATTTCGCCCCATGCGAAGTAGGTGCCGAAGTCCCACGGGTTCTCTGCGCCGAGGTTGCGCTGCGCCCATTTCACGCTCAGACCGAGATCTACGGCCTCCTCGTCGCCTGCCGGCGGCGTGCTGGGCTCTGAGAAGGTGATGCTGTCGGCGTTCTCGATGAGGGTCTTCTCACCGTCCACCCATACATACACATTGTGCTTTGTCTGTGCCTGCATAGCCATCGAGAGTGCACAGGCGAAAAATAAGGTCAGTATTTTCTTCATAATTGTTTTGATTTTTGGTAAAAGTGGGGCCGCTTGCAGCACGCTTGCTTTGGGCGGCCCCTGCTGTTATCAAATGAAAATTAAGATGATGTTTTACTTGATGATGATCTTGCGACCCTGCTCCACGACCACGCCGCGGTAGTCCTTGCCGACGCGCTGTCCGGCGAGGTTGTAGCGAGGCTGATCACCCTGCTGTCCGTTGGCTGTGATCTCGGCGATGCCGTTGACGTAGAGCGTGGCGTCGTTGGAGAAGGAAGACTCGTTCTCCTCGTTGGTGTCGCTCTTGTAGAGGGCCGTCACGTTATAGACATGGTCTCCCGTGTTCACACCATGGTCGTCGAAGGTGGTCTGCGTTCCGCTGACTTCTCCCACGCGCTTGGCGTCGCGGTAGATGTAGTACTTCGTGATCTGGTCCTTGGCGCCCACGACACCCTTCTCGAAGGTCACGTCGTCGATACCGAAGAGGAAGCTATTGTTGACGTCGCTCTTGTGGTGGATAGCGAGGAATTTCGTTCCCTCCTCCACATCAACGGTGATCTCCTTCCAGTTGGCCTCCTCAGAGATGGCGTTCGTGCCGTCGGCCTTGTAAGAGTTGATGAATTTGAAGTCGCTTGTCTTCGTGCCCGTCTTGGAGGAGAGCACGTCGAAGGCCTCGTTGTAAGGCAGCACGTTGCCCCACTCATCGACTACCGTCACGTTGAAGGCATAGAACTTGATGGTCTGTGCCTTGCCCGAGAGCTCGGGGGTGATGAGCCAGTTGTCGGCAGCGATCGGCATGCCTGCCACGCTGTTGGCATAGGGAGCACCAGCAAACTGGGCTCCGCTCTTCGGCGTAAGACCCGGGTTGCTTATCACGACGGGGAATGCGTCGGTGATCATGTCGGGGTTGAAGGCGAAGAAGGCGAGCGGCAGGTTCTGTCCGGGATAACTGTAGTTCTGGAAGAAGCCGCCTGCCAGACCCTTGTCGCCGTCGATGAGCGTCCACTCACCCAGTTCGGGGTCGAAGGCTGCATAGTCCTCGAAGTCCTCAGTGACAACCTCGGGCTGCGGCATGGACGGTCTGCTCCAGGAGAGCTTCACCGTGCCGTCGTCGCCAGGAGCCGTGGCCTTCAGGTCGCTGACGGCAGAGTAGGAAGAGCGGCGGATGCGTACGGTGGCCTCGTCGGTGGTGTTGTCCGTGTCGAGCATGTCGCCGTCAAAGACCACTTGGGCCTTGAGGGTGGCGTTCTCGCCGAGGTTGACGCCAGCATGGAAACTCAGCGTCAGGGTGTCAGACTCCAGCACGCCGAGGGCGCGGGATGCCGTAACGGTATCTACGGGGATATTGTTGCAGTAGAGCACGACGCTGTATCCGCTGGCCTTCTCCGCGCCGTAGTTCTTCACGGTCACGTTGGCCTCGAGCGTCTTGCCACCCGTCACGCTCTTCGGAGTAGCGAGCTTGATGGCGGCGAGGTTGCGCTGCTTTTGGTCGAAGACGTTGATGTCGTCGATGCCGACGTAAGTCTTCTCGGGATCACCGTCGCAGATGGCGCGGAACTTGATGAGGACGAACTTCTCGTCGGCCCAGGGGGCGAGGCTCAGTTCCTTACGCTCCCATCCATCGGCGGTCACCGTCGAGAGGTCATAGGTGTGGAGCTCGCGCTCCTCGGCGTCGGGTGTCTCGATGAGGATGCGCAGGCGGGCGCGCTCACCCTTCTTGGCGTAGAGGCTGAAGAAGAGTTTCGGATTCTCCGCGCCGTTGAGTGCGATCTTCGGCATATTCATTGATACCTCGTCGCCGACCTGGATGTCATATACTCTGTCGCCGAAACCGGTATCTACGCTATACTGTCTCCAGCGCAGGGAACCAGCGTCGCCGTCGGAAGGATTGTCGTTGACGAGCATCCAGCCGGCAGGATTCATGCGGCTGTTGTGGATGTCATTGCCCTCGGTCCATACGAAACCGTTCTCCAGGTGGCCGTTGCTCAGGCTCTCCTTGAACGGGAGTGTGATGGCCGGGCCAACGATGAGCGGGTGGGTGCCGTAGTAGCCGCTGTTGCCCGCGGGGTTGTCGGCACGTGCGCCGAGCTGGAAGATAGACTGCGTCACACCGTCTCCAGCTTGCGACTCGTCGGGATCAATAGGCAGGGTCATCTCGGTCACGCCCGGGTCGCTCGTGGCTACGAGGTCGCCGATGCTCATACCGTAGGTCGTCTTGATCATCTCGAAGAGCGACACCGTGACCTGTGAGGGATCGACATAGCCCTTATTGGCACCGTAGTTGCGTGCCTCGGGCCACTGTGCGAGCACGTTGTTGCCGTTGTCGAGGAGTTTCACGCCCTCCGGGCTCAAGGGGACGTCGAGTCCGATATAGGCGGAGCGTGATGCCTTCGATCCTTCCTCGCCGTCGAGCAATGCCGTCACACGGTAGCTATGGTAGCCGTTGGAGGGCACGTCGTTGTCTTCGTAGGTGATCGTCTGGCCAGGCTTGCCTGCGCCGAGGGTAGCCACCTTCACGCCATTACGCTTGATGATGACGCCGTCCACCTTGGAGAGCGGCTTGCCATCGACGGTCGTCGTTGGCAGCATGAAGCTCACTGTAGCCTTCAGCTTGCCCTGCTCGGCAGGAGTCACCTCCAGGTCTTCCACGGCTGCGGGCGACGTGGAGAGCGGACCCTTCTCGATGCTGAGGTCGTCCAGGAACAGCCAGTAGCGGTTGGCCTCGGCAGTATTGTCGTGGAATCCGAAGCGGTAGGTCACCTCTTCGTCGAACGTCAGATAATAGGTGCGGGTCTCGAAGTCGTCTCCCTTCGGCTCAAAGGTCGGCTGGAGGGTCTTCGTAAACTGGGCGGGGTTGTCGCCCTCGCCGTATTTCACCTCGAAGGAGTTGACCCAGTTGGTGGCTGCGTTGCGGATATTAAACTTGATGATATACTGTCTTCCGGGCAGGAAATGGATGGGGGGCGTGACGAGCCAGTCGTCGTTGCCGTTGTTTGCGCTGTACTCGCTGCGCATACTTCCATCGTAGGAATCACTCCATCCCCATGTCAGTCCGTCGTTGTTGGCGTCGATGACCGTGAAGACATCGGCATCATCGGTCGTGGCGAACGAAGTCTCCCAGTCCGGCTCGATGGGCTGGTCGGAACCACGAAGCGGGGCTTGCACCTGCTTGGCGGGCACTTGCTTCTGCTTTACCATCGGCGCGTCCACTCGGGTGAAGCGCGATGCGTCAGGGAAGATCACGGGTGTGGGTGTCTTCTGGATTGCTGGTGCGTCGTCCGTCTGTGCCAACGCTGATAGTGAGGCCAGCGACAGCGGCACGAAAGCCAGTCTGAATAGTGATAATTTCGTCATCTTTAATATAATTAGAACATTAAGTGTATGATTTCATTTGATAATCGTCTCACGTCGATAGTCTGTCCGCAAAATTAAGACAATATTTTGATATGACCAACGATTTCTCCTGTTTTTTCTCATTCCGCACTTTTTGGGACAAATATCGATGCACATTCCCATGAACGCTCTGTTTTTTTACCAGAAATCTCCCGTTGTCAGTCATGAGATACTGCAGAATGTTCACTCTTTATACATGTATGCGCAACCCCAAACGGCCGATAGAGATTAAACTGAGAACGAATGTAAAGTTTTGTTTAAAAAATCATCCCTTTTTGAACACTTTTAAGGAAATAATTGCTAACTTTGCCCCACCAATGAAACAGAACTACCTATTGACCCTGATTATGTGTCTGCTTCTTAGCTCTTCGCTATGGGCACAGGACGCGCGAAAACTCGTTGCCGACTTCGATAAGAAGGGCAGCGTGAAGGCCGCCAACCGCTTCTTCGACTACCTTGATCAGGAGCAATTCACCGACGAAAGAATACAGTTTGCCACCAACACACCCACAGACTCTCTGCGCAAGGAGGTGTGGTATTGGGCTGGAGAGTGGTTCAACGATACCCAGGAGTATGGGCTCGCCCGCCAATATGCGCTCCGCGCACTGCCCCTCTACCGTCATGACAATGCCGCCAAGGGCGACTGCCTCAATCTGCTGGCCATTATCGGTGTGCGGCTGGCCGACTTCCCTGCAGCCGCACAGTATGCCACGCGTTGCGTCCGCATCTACAAGAAGCTGCGCGATCCCGACCAGACTTCCTCCGCCCTCAATACCTTGGCCGGCATCAACCTGGCTGCCAACCACCCGAGACAAGCTGAAAAGCACATCCTGCAGGCGCTACGCTATGCCTCCCGCGCAAACAACCGACCGCGACAGGCCGTCATCAACGGCATGGCGTCGGAAATCTACTATAAGCTCGGCAATTACCAGCGTTCGCTTCAATATGCGCAAAAGGCATACGTAATCGACTCTCTGCTTGGCAATGAGGGAAAGATGGCCGTCCGGCTCACCATGCAGGGGGCGGCACTGGGCGGAATGAAGCGTGACGACGAGGCCGTCGCCGTCTATCAAAAAGCTATTCCCACGCTCCGCAGCGTGGGCAATATCCACTCCCTCGGCATCGCTCTCAACCAAATGGGTTTTATCCTTTTGAGACAAAAGCAGGAACAGGCGGCCGTGGAGGCTTTTCGCGAGGCATCCGGCATCTTCTCGAAGATGGGTGACCTCTATAATGGGTGCACCGCCCGCAAGGGCCTCTATGAGGCTTATTGGAACCTCAACCCCGATAGTGCGCGCCATGAGTTGGAGCGGTTCAACGCTCTCCGCGACTCGCTCTACTCCACATCGACCGCCAAGGCGTTGGCTCGCTACGAGGCAGAGTTTGGCAACGATCAGCTGCGCGAGGAGGTCTCGGCGGGTAAGAACGCCCACTTACGTGACCTGCTCATCTCTGCAGCCGTCTTGTTGCTGCTCATCGGCATTTTCCTTTGGCTGCAGCGCCGTCGCACGCGGGCCCATCGGGCACAGTTGCGCCAACTCTTCCGGGAGTTGCACCGTCTCGAAAGTCTTTCTGCCCCTGCGGCAGCCGAGACCGTTGTGAATCCTGAGTTAACAGCGCATTCTTCCGCTGCTGATACAGAGAAAGGCTCTGCCACGCCCATTCCTTCCTCCCAAACGACACCATCGCCCGATAGTGTGCAACCTTCCGTGGAGTCGTCGCCCGCCGATATGGCCGATACGCTCTGTCGCCAGGTCATCGAGGTGGTGCGATCGGGAATGGCCAAGGGCGAGGTGAGCGTCACCGCCGTGGCTTCCAAACTCAATATGGGCGAGCAGACCTTCCGCCGCCGCTTTGTCTGCGAGACGGGACAGCAGCCCAAGATGTTCATCACTGCCATCCAGATGGACCTTGCCGCCCGCCTGTTGCTTCAGGATAGCTCGCGCCCCGTGGGCGAAGTGGCACGCGAATGTGGTTTTGACGAGGCCAGTGCTTTCTCCCACGCTTTCAAGAAGGCTTACGCCTGTTCTCCGACGCAGTATCGCCAGAGTGCTTCGCCGGCATAAACACACATATATATAATAAGGTATAACGCTTCCCAAGGAAGCTGGTTAGTTTTCCTCAAGAATGTCCTGCAAGTCGTGGATGACGGTTTGCAGGCATTGTTGTATTTGTGGTTGCTCCAAATCGTTGATATGCTCGGGCGACAAGGAGGTGAGGGCGTCGAGACAACCCATTTGCATCATCGTGGCAATGGGTAGGAGCTTATGGGCGATCTTGCTGATATCGGTGGTGGAAGAGGGCGTCTCGGTGGGGTTTGCTGCGTCGGTAGAGCTTGTGGATGGGTTTTGTATCTGTTGTAACAAGACGAGATACTGCGCCAACTCCTGGCGGACCGTTCGGACAATCTCCTCGGCCGCCTCGGGGTCATCGTCTGCAAAGGCAACGAGCGGTGCAAAGCGAGGAGGTATGGAGGTTGACTGTGAGGGTGATGGAACTGTGTCGGAAACGTGATCCTGCGAGACACCGAGAACCTTGGCGAGCGCATCGACACGAAATGGTTTGAACAGGCAGTCGTCGAAGCCCGCCTCTTTCAGCTGGCTGAGGATGCTGCTGTCGTGTGCCGTCATTGCCACTACCCGCATGTGGGTGTGGTTCAGGTGTTGGATGATCTCCATTCCGTTCATCTCTGGCATTTCAATGTCCATGAGCATGAGGGAGGGTTTCTCGTTGTGGAGGGCGGTAAGCGCGTCGGTGACATGATGGCAGACGATGACCTTCTCTGGCGCGATCGGCAGACGGCGCAGCATCTCTTGCAGCAGTTGCAGCTGCAAGGGGTCGTCATCGAGCAGGAGGATTTTGGAGTCTTCCCATTCTGCAGCGGGTAGGGTGGGAGTAGCCTCGGCGGTTTCCTCCATCTCCACATCCTCTGTTTTCTCTTCTAACGGAATGGTCACGGTGAAGGTCGATCCGTGGCCCACTACCGACTCCACCTGGATCTCGCCGTCCAGGAGTGAGGCCAGCTCATGGGTGATGGACAAGCCGAGTCCAGCCCCCTCGATGCCTTGTGCGTTCTTCAGTCGGGTGAAGGCTTGGAAGACGTCGTGCTTCTCCTGCGTCGTCATACCTTTCCCCGTGTCCTTTACCGCCACCGTGAGGCGGAATGCCTTCTCTTCTTCGTTGTCGTTGGCAGATAGGGTCGCCACGACGCTGACGCTGCCCTGCGTTGTATATTTTACCGCATTGCCAACAAGGTTGTCCAATATCTGGCGGAGGCGGAAGGCATCGGCGCGGCAGATGGTACCTTTTCCGCCCTGCTCCGTCTTTCCGTCTGTCTTGTCCTGCCATGTCAGTACCATTTGCAGACCCTTTTCCTCGGCCTTCAGCCGATGGCCTTCCACACACTCCCGAAGTAGTTGCGAGGGTGAGAAATTGACGGGGTGTACCTCCATCAGTCCGTTCTCCAGCTGATGGTAGTCGAGGAGTGAGGCTACAAGGTGGGAGAGGTGTCGCGCCGAACCCTGGATGTGGTCCAGACATTCCCTGCCACGGGGTTGATCGACATAGTCTCTCATCATGTCGATGAAACCTGATATAGAGGCGGCGGGTGCCTTGATGTCGTGGGTGATGGTGAGGAGGAGTCGCTCTCGCTGTTGCATGATGCGCTGGATCTCCTCGTTGGCGTGCTCCAGGTTCTCCCGATAGATACGCTCTCTGCGGTTGTCGCGCCAGACATAACCTATTAGGATGACGGCGGCGACGACGGCGACGATAGCCAGCATCCCCATCTGCCACAACAGGTGACGCTGTGCCGCCATGGCCTGGTTGATACTTTGCTGTATCGACTTGCGCTCCCGGCGATGCACCTCCCGGAGCTGTTGGGTCGATTTCAGGGCAAGTTGGGCGTTGATCACTTTCAGGTCGGCCATTTCCTTGTGTACCGCCTTTGCCTGGTGGCCTGTCGTCACCCGTTCCTTGCGGTCCACCTGCTTGAGGATGGTGACCACGTTACTCGCCACGTTCACCGGGGTGACGACCGTGTCTATCACGGCCGTGTCGTTGTCCACCTTGATGCTCACCGTATCGGCGCGCTCCTTACGGAACACATCCGCCACCCTGCGGAAGAAGCCCTTGCGCGTCTTGACCACTTCTACGACCGTACTTTTCTCCTGCACCTTCTGTGGGGTCTTGGGGTGCACGACGACGGAGTCTTCTCCTTTGTCGAGGCTCTCCACCTTCTCGTGCAGGTAGTTTTTGCCTGTCCTTTCCTTCATGGCCTCCGAGAGTTGTTGCAGATTGGCCTGTTCTGCCTTGAGCAGCGAGGACATCACGCTGTCAGCGGCCTCTCGCTTGCGGATATATTCCCGCGAGGCGTGATTGATGGCAAAGATAGATTTCGTGTTGCTATAGACCAAAGCGATGGCCAGGAGCAGCACGACGGCCACGGCGCAATAACCGGCGGCGACCTTGAAGGGGATTGTATTGCGGTGCATGATGGGTGTTCTGTCGTTTCAGGATGCTAAGATAATACAAATCTGCGACGTGACAAAACCTTGTCGGTACTATTATCAAGATGGAGGTGGATAGCAAAAGGAGCAGGCCATTCCACAATGACTTGCTCCCCTTGACTGCCTATACCTTGGAAGGCAATCTGTAACACACTTTCCCAAGAGGTGTCCTTACTCTGCCGTCTGCTCTGTTTCGACAGGCTGATCTGCCGGCTCTGCGGGCTGATTTACCGTGTCGTCGGAGTCCGTTGTGACGACGGTATCTGCAGGAGCGACGAAGCTGATAGAGTCGGACTGCATCGTACTTACTGGCTCATTCTGAGCGAAAACGTTACCTACTGAAACCATAACCAACGCTGCGACTGCTGTAAAAACTAACTTCTTCATAATGTTTATCTTTTAAATCGTGAATATTAATTGTTTTGTTGAGCCGCCTCGTTGTGTCTCCATTCCTTGGCGGGCTCACTAATTATATCACAATCTGCGTGCCAACTTTTGGTATGATTTCGTAAGTCGTTGATACATAGCAAGAAAATGGTTTTGGCACGAAAAACAGGGGTGTGGAAAGTGTGGAAATAGTGTGGAATTTTTCTACAAAAAAGTGTGGAGATGCCACCGTGGCATTTCCACACTTCCCCATAGGTGGGGACGAGGCCCCATCCCGGCATGCAGGTTCACGCCGTCTTATATCCCGTATTTCTTCATCTTATTATATAAGGTCTTGCGATCGATGGCGAGGAGCAGGGCCGCCTTGCTCTTGTTGCCGTCCGCGGCTTGGAGCGCATGGACGATCCGTTGCCGCTCCGTCTGCTCGTCATGGAGGGTGATGGGGTCTGTAGGCTGGGCATGGTTCATACACTGATCCAGTTCCTTCACACCGATGTAGTCGCCTTTGGTCAAGAGGACGGCTCGCTTCATCACATTGTTCAGTTCGCGGAGGTTGCCGGACCACCCGTAGGAAGCTATCCGTTCGGTAGCCTTTCGGTCGAAGCCGACGACGTGGCGTCCCAGCTCTTGGTTGGCCTGACGAACGAAAAGGTCGGCAAAGAGGAACAGGTCCGTGCCGCGGTCGCGCAGGGCGGGCATGTGGATTGTAAACTCGTTGATGCGGTGGTAGAGGTCCTCGCGAAACTTACCCTCGGCCACTCGCTGTTCCAGGTTTTCGTTGGTGGCACAGACCAGACGTAGATCGATGTCGATCTCGTGGGTGCTGCCGACTGGACGTATCTTACGCTCCTGAAGCGCGCGGAGCAGTTGCACTTGTACTTCGTAGTTGAGGTTCCCCATCTCGTCGAGAAACAGCGTGCCGCCGTTGGCCGTCTCGAAGGCACCCTTCTTGTCTTGGTCGGCCCCCGTGAAAGCTCCCTTGACATAGCCGAAAAACTCCGAGGCTGCCACTTCGCGCGGGATGGCGCCGCAGTCAAGGGCAAAGAACGGCTTGTCGGCACGCGGGCTTAGCTCGTGGATGCGACGGGCGACATACTCCTTTCCAGTGCCACTGGCGCCGAGGATGAGTACTGACATGGGGGTGGGGGCCACCAGCGAAACAAAGTCATAGAGTCGGCGGGAGGCCTCGCTCTTGCCCTCGATGTAGCGGGGCACGGTGTCTCCTCCCTCCGTCGTGCCATTTGTTGGCTGGGCAGCTGGTGCGCTGGCATCGGACAGAGGGGTGGGGGGCTGTGAGGACGCATGAGCCCTCAGCGCCTCCTGGATCTTCTCCAGCAGGATGTCGGGCTGAAACGGTTTGGCAATATAGTCAGTGGCACCCGCCTTCATGGCGAGGACGGCGTTCTGTACCTCGGCATAGCTCGTCATCACGATGAAAGGAATCCGCAGGTTGTGCTCCTGCGCCCATTTGAGCACGGCGAGGCCGTCGTGGTCGGGCAGGCGGAAATCGGAGAGGATCAAGTCGCGATCTCCGTCCTTCTCCAGCAAGAGCAACGCGCCCTTGACCGAGGTGGCTTTCTCCACTTCGAATCCCTTTTTTCTCAACCATGTCTGAATCAGGGTGCCAAACGACAGGTCATCCTCCACAATCAGTATCTTTGCCATATCTTCAGGTCTCTTGCTTATTTGTAGATGCAAAAGTAAGGGATATGCTAAAGTCTGGCAAGAAAAAAATAATAAAAAACAATAAGGCTTATCAGGAAAATGGCGTTACAAGGTCGTTGTGGGGTAGGGGAAGTGGTGGGTGAAACCATCCTAACTGGATGAAAAATGGTATAAAGTCGTGTGAAAAATCTATCACGACGGCTAAAATGGTAGCTGCAGACTTGGAAAAAGGCTACAAAATACGTGTAAAAAAGGCTTTTTTAAGGTCTTGATACTTTTTTGCAACACTTTGTATGATTTTTACAACAACATAATTTCCAACAAGTTATACCTTTGCCGCCAGAAACTGAAGTAAAATATCTGTCCAGTGAAGAAAGAAGACCACGACATCCGCCACCAGCGGCTTCCCCATGAAGCCCATGCGCATCTTCCACGTCGTCCATCCCACGATGAGTTTGTGCGCAATGTGGTACGCCTGATTATTGCCTCGATGCCTGCCCGCAGGCATGGTGTGGCTGAGATCGCGTCGAGCCTGTCGCTCGGCGAGCAGACTTTCCGCCGCCATATCTTTGCCGCCACAGGACTTGCGCCGAAAGATTTCATCACGAGTGTGCAGATGCGCGAGGCCGCAAGGTTGCTCATCGATTGTCAGGATGTTCGGATCCGGGATGTGGGTTGCCGCTGTGGATTCGACGACGCGAGCGCATTCACCAACGCCTTTAAGAAATGTTATGGCATGGGGCCGAGACAATTTCGCAACCTACACAACGATGAAGCAGAATAATAAAAGAACGGAAGCGAAATCGGGGCGTAAAATGTACAAACAGTTGTGTTTTTCTCTCAAAAGTTAGTAAATTGCGTTATCAAAGCGAATGTTTGCGGTTTTTGTAAGATATTTACAACTGTTAATTCGGGCCTTTTACTTAACTTTGCAGCGTGACACCACGTATTGCAGACTTAGACAATCACTGAACATAAAAAACTAAATAGAGTATGCCGAAGAGAAAGACCATTTGTACCGCCTTCCTCCTCCCGCTGACACTCACCGGTTGGAGTCTCCACTGCACCGCGCAGAAGGAGCTCTCTTGGGTGGGCGGCACCGTGTTCGTCTTCGGCGATGTTTTCGAGGCGGGTGGGATCGTTCGCCACCGCTTTCTGCTTCGCAATGCTGGCGAAGCCACATTCCATATCCTCTCTGCCCGTCCTGGCTGCGACTGCACGTCGGCGGTCTATGACACCCGCAGCGTGCAGCCCGGTGACACGGCGTGGGTAGAGGTCAGCTATGACCCGCATGGACAGGAAGGGCCCTTCCGGGAGCGCGTTCGTGTCGAGACCGACAGTCCCGCTGGCTGCAATACCTTATTTATTAAAGGGACGGTAGTGCCGTCAGGCGATGGGGGAGACAGGCCATCCGCCGCCCGTCAGGAGGTCGGGACGGCGGAAGGACGCGACTGAAGAATCACTATTTTCCAATCAATTTTACCCATTAGTCTATGAAAAAAAACATTCTATTCATGATGACGCTCCTGTTGTCCACTCTATGGGCGCAGGCAGCGAGGGACTGGAATCCCCCGTCGGGGAATCAATATCCGTCCCATGCCGTAGTTTATGCGACGCTTTTTGATGCGTCGGGGCAGGAGGTTGACAATGTCGCCGATATGCGCGTTGGTGCGTTCATCGATGGTGAGTGCCGTGCAGCCGCAAACCCAGTAGTTCGCGAAACCCCTGACGGGGGGCGGTATATCTACACGCTCCGCATCGGTGTGAACGATGCCGACAAGGGCAAGAAGGTACAATTTGTGCTTCACGACCCTTCGGAAAATGAGTATGTACTTCCTGAAACCATTACCGTGACGGGTGGTGACGAGACGGTTGGGGGTGTTCCTTCAAATCCCTTCCATCTGACGTTTACTCCCATAACGGCGATCAATGGACCATCAGAGCTTCATGTCAACATGGGTGAGACGGTCAATCTGCGCGAGAAATTTAGTTTCGAGCCAGAAGGTGCGTCGCTCCCCGAAGTCCTTCCGTGGGTTAAAGATACCTGTAGCAGCTTTACTATCGTGAACGACGTCCTGACACCTGTACGAACAGGCAGCTGGGCTTACTTCGACCTGTCTATTAGTGGCTGTTGGCATCGTACGGAACTTTTCATTCACCAGCCGATCACGGGTCTCGCTATCAACGACACGGATTATCCTGGCGGCGTGATCACTGTCCCTGTGAATGGAGATGGTATGCTCAATAGGGCGTTGAAAAACATTTTGATTGTCCGTCCGGCCAACGCTACAGAGAAGGTGAAGTGGACCCCGTCAGACTCCACGGCCATTGTCGATACGCAGGGAGGATGGTGGAATCCTGTCAAGCCGGGAACCTATACAATGACGGCCACTGCGCCAGGTGTAGATCCCGTGACGGTGACGGTCAAGATCATCCAGCCTGTCGAAAGGATGACTCCTAATTACGATGAGATCCGCCTTCGTGTGGGTGATGAACTGACACAGTATCTCCCCTATACCTATACGATTCATCCCGAGAATGCCACCGACAAGGAGGCTGGCATCTCCTATGGCATCAGCAGCGAGGATGGTATCTTGCAGCGCAATGATGATGGTACCATCAAGGCGGTGAATTCAGGAAGCACCACGGTGTGGGTTTACCACAAGGACATTCCTAACGGACCCATTAGCCTTTCGGTCTATGTCATTGACTTCCCGTCGAAGGAGTCCTTGGCGGTCAAGAACGACCCGTTCTCCGTGACGCTTGCAGATTATGAATTGTCCAAGTTCAATATCTATCAGCGCCTTGTGGACAACATCGAAAACACGGGAACGATCAACTTCCCCCATGAACTCGATTTTGCAGAGGACACCGCGGGTGAAGGTATTCTGACATTGTACACCGACGGCGACGGCAAGGTAAGTGAGGTTTTGGCCAAGCAATATGGCTCTACTGCCGTGAAGTGGACTTACAACGGAACCGCCATGGGCTTCAACGAAGATGGCTCTTTCAATGCAGACAAGGAGTACAACTTCTCCGTTGGTTTCAAACTGAACATCGTGGAGGGTCTTGCAGACGTTTGGTTAGATTTGTTGCAGATGGACGTCAATGACACCGAGGCTGTGATGGTAATTAAGACCAGACCCGAGAATTTCTTGCTTGATGAGAAGCAGCTCACATGGAGAATTCCTCCTTATAGTGATACGGACGATACACCCGTTTTGGAAATCGGCGATCGCATTGAGGGAAAGAACGAGTGGAAGGTCACGGCCAACCGCCTTGGAAATTACAACGTGAGTATCTCCTATGGCCAGTTTGCCCCGAGAAGCGAAGTGGAAATCGGCCAACGTCTCTTGCTTGGTGAGGGATGGAGTTGGATCTCGCTCTTTGCCAACAAGGTCGGCCAAGATATCTTCTACAAGTATTTCTATGACGCACAGGAGGTTCGATCGCAATATATGCTCGTTTATAACGATCCCGAATATGGATTCTTTGGCGACCTCATGGAGTTGACCACGGCGGAAGCCTATAAGATTTGCGTCAAGGATGGTGCTCACTTCGATATGTTCCTCTATGATGGCGGTGTGTACAACTATAATACAGGCCGTGATATCAACCTTATGCCTGGCTGGACGTGGGTGAGCAATCCCTACTGCTTCGACCACGATTTGCAGGTGGCTCTCGGCAAGGCAACCTTTGCCAACGACTCGCGCATCGTCTCCAAGAATGATGGTTTCGCCACCTTCCAGGACGGCCAGTGGGTAGGAACGCTCACGCGCTTCAACGCAGGCGAGGGCTACCTGGTCTATAACGCTGCTGCAGAGAATGCCTTTGTGTCGTTTGCCGCCGAGGGAGTGATTCCGAAAGCCGAGCCGCGCAGCGTGGCTTCCGCCCGCCGTGCCGCCGAGCAGAGCGTGTGGAGCTATGACGGTAGTCGCTTTGCCGATAACATGAGTGTCATCTGCCAGCCCACGACGGAACTTGAGGCCGACCGCTACACCATCGGTGCCTTTGTCGGCGACGAGTGTCGTGGAGAAGGCCGGATGATCAATGGCCGCTTCTTCGTCACCGTCCATGGCGAAATGGGCGAGAAAGTCAGCTTCCGCCTCTATGACGCATTGACGGGCGAATACTTCGTCCTCGACGACGCTGTGGACTTTGCCTCCACCGTAGGCACCTACCAGCGTCCGATGGCGCTCAACACCCCGACGCTCACGGGCATTGACAGCGTCACGGGCGACCAGGGCGTAGCCGTCTATCTCGATGGTGGCCGCGTGGTCGTGGCGGGTGTCGCCGCGGAAAGCGTTGAGGTCTATAATGCCTCGGGTATGCGTGTCGCTGCCGAGGGCCTGGGCACGGGCGTCTATGTCGTCCGCGTCAAGACCGCCTCGGGCACCATCACCCGCACCCTCTTCAGACGTTAGTCTCTCTATGGGCCTCCTCCCACGCCACCGCCAAGGAGCGGAAGCGCGGCGGGAGGCCCTCATAAGATATGTGACCACCGAATCCCAAGAATAACCAAAAACCGACCACGCAATGAGACAGAGCACGCCAGGGCACAGACACCGACTCGCGGCAAGACTTTCAGCAGCCATTCTGATGGCCTGCTCTTGGGCCATTGCGCCCGTCTGCGCGCAGGACATTTCGCAGATAGCCAAGAGCGACCCGCTCATCATCACCGGCTCCATAGGTACCAACAACACCTACTTCCACAGCTCTGCCGGGCTGGGATATATGTCGCCGCTGAGCAATAGCTTCTTCGCCAATCTCAACTTCAACATCTACGGGTTCTCGATGCCGTTCTCGATCTACTTCTCGAACGACAACCTGAACTTCAGCTATCCCCAGTTCTCGTTCAACCTCAGTCCGTCGTACAAGAACTTCACCGCCCACATCGGCCAGTCGTCGATGCCCTTCTCCCAGTATGTGCTCAACATGTCGTTCAATGGTGTGGGACTGGAGTGGCGCGACAAGCAGTTCCGTGCCTCCGCCTTCTATGGTGTGTTGCGCCGCGCCGTCAATGACAACCCCGATGATCCCACCGCCCGCATTCCACAGTACCGACGCTACGGTTGGGGAATCTCGGCAGGCTACAGTAAGGGCGGCAATAGTATTGACCTCTACTTCCTTCGTGCCTACGACTCGGAGAGCTCCATCGATGAGCGGTGGCGTACTCGTGTGCGGCCGCAGGAGAACCTCGTCCTCGGACTGAAAGGACAGTTGAGCTACAAAAACTTCCTCTCGCTGGCCGCCAATGTGGCCACGTCGGCTTTCACCGCCGACCGCGAGTCGCAGCAGGTCATGACCGACGAGGCACGTCGGTTTGACAAGATCTTCGAGACCCGCTACACCTCGCGTCTCCGCTTTGCAGGCGACGCCACGCTCGGACTGACGCTGAAGGGTTTCAATGCGAGCATTTTCTATAAATACATCCAGCCCGACTACGTCTCGCTTGGAACGTACTACACATCCAACAACTACCATACGCTCGGCCTCAGTGCCGGGACGACCCTCTTCCGTCGCCTCACGCTCAGCGCGTCCTTCTCTGGACAGGAGGATAACCTCGCCAAGCAGCAGCTCTATACCACCCGTGGTTATGTCTATAACGCGATGGCTTCGCTCCGCATCAGCGACCGGATGAACGTCACGGCGATGTACAATGGCTACCTGCAGTCGCAGGGCGATGGTACGGCACAGGTCAACGACACCACCGAGATACACCGTGTGCTCCACTCCTTCAGCCTCGTGCCGACCTACAATCTGCCCGGCGAACTGTTCGACCACACCATCTCGCTCTCGGCCAACTACACGGAAAACCGCGACCTCAACAAGTTCTCCGTGGGACAGACCGACGTGAAGACGCTCGCCCTGGGTGCGTCCTACAACCTCAATGTGAAGCCTTGGGAGACCAATTTCACCTTCTCACTGAGCCACCAAAACACCAAGGGCTTCAATTCGGAGTACTCCTCCGACGTGGCTTCGATCTCCACGGGACGCTCCTTCCTCAAGGAGAAGAACCTCAGCACGTCGGCCACGGTGTCGCTCAACTACAACGAGGTGCGCCACCACTCCAAGAGCCTCTCTATGGGCGTGGACCTGTCGGCGAGCTACACCCTCAAGAAATACCACTCGTTCAGCCTTGGAGCCTCCTTCAGCCAGTATGGCGACGTCAATCTGGAGAAGACGAGGAGCACGCTCGACAACCGCGACGTGAGGCTGACGTTCAACTACCTCTACACCTTCACGCTCCTCCAAGTGAGTGCGAAGAAGAAGGATAAGAAGGAACAGAAGGAGAAAGGCAGTAAGGGCCGGTGATCCCATCTCCCGCCCCAATGCCTCGACCGCCACACGATACCGTACAGGATCGTGATCCCACGCCTAAGCCGACCTCCGTTGGCAGCTGGCGTCACCAAGACCACCCTCGCCGCCGACCCCGTTCCGGCGGGAAGGCTGGAAGGAATGCCAAGAGACCATCATCCTCCAAATACCACGGCCCGACGTGGTAGGCGGGGGGAAACAAAACCAATACATAGAGAACATGAGACTGCGAAGATACACCGCCACACTGATGCTGGCCCTGTTGAGCCTCGCCGCCGCGCTGGCCCAAAGCGTCAACGTCAATGTCATGCCCTTGCGCGACGTGCTGCCGCCGCAAGTGATGTACTATCTGTCCAACCCCGGGCAGTACTTCAACATCACCGTACAGAATCCCTCCACCGAGGCCCAGCAGATCTTCTTCGGCGCGGAGCTGCGGCAGGTCACGCCAGCCTCGGGGCTTGAGGTCGTCGTGCCGGCCAAGACCATGCCGCGCCAGCCTATCGAGGTTGGTGCGGGTGCCACGCGCGTTCTCACCGCAGCGGAGATGCGGACGATGTTCAACCACGTCCGATCATCGGACGTCTCGATGCCGTCCAATCTGTTCTCCGATGTCACCTCTGGTTCCTTCGGCAACCTGCCTGAGGGTATCTACGAGATCATCATCAATGCCTATCAGTGGAATCCGAACACCCCCACGCCTGTACTGATCAGCAACCCTGCTCTCAGCCGTACGATGTTTCGTGTCTGCTACCAGGCAAAAGCTCCCGAGTGGCTCATGCCCGTCTCCACGGGCGACTTTGAGAACCGCGACATCGCCACTCTCGTCAAGCAGACCCCCATCCTCACATGGACTGCGCCGCAGGTCAACTGCGACCCGAAGCCGCGCAACTATACCTACGACCTGAAAATCGTACAGCAGATGCCACTCCAGGATCCCCTGGAGGCCATCGAGCGCAACCCCGTGGTCTATCAGGTCACGGGTCTCACCGTGGCGCAGTGTATGCTGCCTGCGAGCATTGTCAACGGATTATCTCCCTTTGAAACCTATGTCGCGCAGGTCACGGCACGATCCAATGCCACACAGATCGGTGCGCTCGACTATATCAATATCCAGAACGACGGACGCAGCCAGTTGCGCCTCTTCCGCATCAAGGACTATTCCTCCAGCTCACCCGACGGGCGTGTGACCTTTGCGCCGCCCGTGGTCAGTGACCCGATGATGGCCGCAGGCGCTGACACGCTCGCCCCCTCGCGGGCAGTCACTATCGACTGGCAGGCACCGAAGTCGGACAACCCGTCCACGCTTCCCGTCACCTTCTCCTATGAACTGAAAGCCGTCGAGGCGGTCAAGGATATGGATCTCTCCAGCGAGGCGGCCCGCCGCAGCTTGATGGAGAGCCAGCCAGCCCTCTACGAGGCCAAGAACCTACGGACGCTCAGCCATGACCTGCCCGCCGAGACCTTTGCCAAGGCCAAGGGCAGCATGGATGTCCTCGTGCAGGTCACGGCACGTCCCGACACCATAGCGGGCTCGCACCGTAAGTATATATTCACTGACGAGGGTCGCTCCGCACCCGTGCGCTTCACCGTGGGCAAGGGTGGCATCCGCATCGTCGGACTGGGAGCCGACGGCGACGCTCCCGACTCGCTATACGTCTTTAATAACCCGCGCATCACGTCACCCTATTTCGCCCCTGACGGAGGAGCAAGAAAGCTCTTCGTGGGCGACGCCCTCAATCTCAATTGGGAGCGGCCGCGCTACTACTCCGGTGACGGTGTGCGACAGGACACGATCCGCTTCAGCTACGACGTGGAGCTCTATGCGGCCCGCGAGTACAAGGATCGGGAGGAGATGCTCAAGGAGAAGCCTATCTACACCAACCGGAATCTCACCCAGCGCAGCGACTCCATCGGCTGGTCGGTGCTCGGTGAGAAGGTTGCCAAGGGCGACTATCTCTTCCTGCGCGTCGTTCCGAAGTCGCTCAACGAGGAGTCGATCCACTTCCTCAACGACTCGCTCAACACCTTCGACGCGGCCATGGCGGAACGTATCAGCCACAACTTCTTCAAGTGTCGCAACCAGATAGACATTGAGAACACGAACCCCACCGGCCGGTCTGCCGACGACTTGCGTGGCAGCGAGGTGATGATAGGTGAATACAAGCTCATCCTCGATGGCGACCTGAAGGCTGTGGAGGGTAAGCCCGGTCACTTCTCGGGCAACGGCCACGTGGTGTGGTCGCCTCTGCTGCTCACATGGAAGCTTGCCGTGGAGTTCTCCGACATAGCCATCAACACCGAAGACCAGGTCTATGAGGGTGTGGTCGAGACATGGGGCGGCAAGGAAGGTGTGAAGATGCGCTCCTCGGAGGTCGTTGACAAACTCTTCTCCGACTGGGGTATCGACAACCTTATCGGTGACACAGGACTGCCCTATGCCGACCGTCTGCAGGAGGAGGCCAATGGCAAGATACGTGGTCTGGCCGATGACCTGCCCGAAATCGCAGAGTACTACCAGGACTTCCAGAAGGGCAAGGCGTTTGTCTCCAACCTTCTGAAGGGTAATCTGGAGGACGTGACCTTCCCGCTGGAGATCCCCGAAGAGTATAATACGACACCCGTCGGACTGACCATCAACAAGATGAAGTTTGCTCCGACGTTTGCCACGATGGATATCTTTGGCACCTGTGTCGTGCCCGAGAGCGAGGTCACGCAGAAGCAGATCCTCGTCTTTGGTGCGCCGCGCCTCTGTATCAGTCCGTCCAGTCTCATCCCCGAGGGTGGCATGGTGGCCCTGCTCAAGGACTTTGTCATCGAGGAGAAGAAGACGGGATTTGAGTGTACTTTCAAGGCGCCGACCGATGTCATAGAGCCTGCAGACGGTTGCTTCGTGGCTTGGAGCGACAACAAGTTTGTCGGTCTGACCCTCGACGTCGATATGAAGATGCCCGAAGATCTCAAGAAGGTCGATTCCTCTGGTAAACCGACGGAGGAGAGTCCCATGCTCCATATCAAGACTACGCTGTCGAGCTGGGACGACTTCCTCGTCGAGGCCAACCTCGATGAGTTTGAACACGTCGATCTGCCGGGCTTCACCTTTGGCGCCTCGACGGTCATCGTCGATCTCTCTGCCACGCGCAATGGCGACGGCATGGTCTTCCCCAAGGAGGACTTTGACCGTGCCAAGGCTGGTATCTCCACGGGCCAGGACGAGCTCTGGGAGGGACTCTTCATCAAGAAGATCAACATGCGCTTCCCCGAGTCCATCAAGATTGGCAACGGCGACGACCCGATGTCCTTCACGATGGAGAACATGTTCATCGACCGCTCCGGCATCACGCTCGACGCGGGTCTGAAGAATATCATCGACTACTCTACGGGTAAGGAGGGTGAGATTGATGGTTTCAAATATACACTCGACCACCTCTATATCTCCATCATCCAGAACAACTTCAACAAGTTCTACTTTGATGGACAACTCAACATACCGCTCTTCAAGGGAACGGTCTATTACACTTGTGATATCTATAACCAGTCCTACACCCAGAAGGGCACGGGTAAGGGCTATGCCTATGTCTTCAAGACCACTCAGATCGAGGACCTCGACTTCGATTTCATGCTCGGTGAGCTGAAACTCGATCACAGGTTGACCTACTTCCTCATCGAGGCACTGCCCGATGCGTCGGGTGAGCTGAAGACCAATGTGGAACTTTGTGTCGGTGGCGGTGTCACCGTAGCAGGAGCGAAGACTGTCAACAAGAAGCTCGCGAAGCTCCCGTTTGACCTCTCGCTTCCCCAGTTGAAGTTCTGTAATATGCGTCTGGCCAACGGCAAGCGTTTTGAGTCGGTCTATGCCGACAGTTTGCAGAAGCGTGACCGGGCGGCTACTGAGGTTATCGTCGATGCCGTCGCGGAGGGTAGCTATGGTTGGTGGAACGAGGCCAAGGATATTGAATTGTGTGGTGGCAAGCTGGTCCTCAACTTTGGCCAGTGGGGTGCCATCGCTATGAACTCTGACCCGTCCAAGCCTTCGGCAGGCGAATGGTTCGAAGGACTCCCCGACGAGGTCAACAAGGCCGTCGATGATGCCATCGAAAAGGGGAAGAATGCGGTCGATAATGCGATTGATGCTGCGGGCAAGGCCGTCGATGCAGCGGGTAAGGCGGTTGATAATGCGATTGATGCAGCTGGTAAGGCTGCTGAATCGGCAGGTAAGGCCATAGAGTCGGCATTTGACAAGGCCACTGGAGGCAGTGGTGGCGGAAATACAAAGAAGTTCCTTGACTACGACGAGAACAGTCCGGGCTACGGACCCAGTGTGGCCGAGGTGCCCTATGAGGCGGTAGCTCCGGCTGCTGCGGGATCCAACAAGTCGTTGAGCTGCAAGGTAGGACCGTTCCGCTTTGCACTTACCGACTGGGGATTTGACTATGTCGTCACCGACGGTGAACCCTATCTGGCCATCAAGATTGGTGGTGATATCACGTTCAGCGACGATCTGGATGTGACGGCAGGCACGACGCTGGAGATCCAGTCCTACGTCAAGAATATCAGTAAGCCCAGCGAGATCTCCTTAGAGTATAAGGACCTGAAATTCCGCGAGGCCCGACTCGACATCGAGACAGCCGTGCTCTCCTTCCAGGGTGTGCTGGCGGTCGATGGCGACGCTGGAGGCATCGGTGGAACGGACAAGGGCTACAAGGGAAAACTGTCCTGCAAGGTCAAGGGCGGCATTTTCGAGATGGACGTCCAGGGTGGTTACTTCAACCACAAGGAGGAGGGCAACAACTTCTCCTGGGGCTTCTTCGACGTGATGGTGGGTGGCAAGATGGGTATCCCCATGCCGCCAGTGGCCCTCAACAACATTCGTGGAGGTCTCTACATCAACTGCGTCTATAACACGAGCGACAAGCTCAATCCTCGTCCTCGCAAGGGTGCGATTGGTCTTGTCTTCGGTATGGGCATCACGACGAGCGATGGTGAGGCCATCAAGGGCCGCCTCGACCTGACCGTTGCCTTCGACACCAAGAAGAAGACGCTCACCACGTTCCTGTTCAATGGTTCGGTGACGGCGGTCGGTGGCATCGTCAAGAGTAAGGTCAAGCTCGTCTATGAGGACAACGAACAGGAACGCTACTTCCAGCTCAACCTCACCATGGATGCTGCTTTCGACGGTGGCGAGCTCAAGGAGATTATGAACGAGCTCAATGGTGCGCTCTCCGAAGTGAAGAGCCAGGTGGATGCTGTCGCAGGAGAGTTCGAAGAAATCAAGGCGACAGCCGAGGAGAGCTTCAAGAGTGGAATGGGCGACAAGAGCGAAAAGAAGAACGAGGATTACAAAAAAGACATGGCCTCCTATAAGGAAAAGAAGGGCGAGGATAAGGACAAGAGCGACGATGGCACATCGTTTAGCGGTCCTTCGCTCAAGGTGAGCCTTGATCTTTATATCGGCCACAAGAAGCCCGGTGGTGCGACCAAGTGGCACCTCTACCTTGGTGAGCCCGACCACGACAAGCGTTGTGAGTTTACGCTCGTCGACTTCAAAACGAAAATCGTTTCGGTGGCCATCGGTGCCAACGCCTACTTCTGTCTGGGCAATGAGCTGCCCAATAACGGGCAGCTGCCCCCGATACCCGAGAAGGTAAGAAGGTTCCTCGACGGTGGAGAGAAGGGTGGTGTGAAGAGCGACAATATCTCGGAGGCCAATGATGCCCGCAGCAAGGCGTGCACCGACTTCCTAGCCAATGCGAAGACCAGTGGCGGTGTGATGCTCGGTGCCTCGGTATGGGGCTATGTCAAGGTGGACCTCGGCCTCTTCTATGGCGACATGGGTGCGACGGCAGGCTTCGACGTCTCTATCCGTCACCTCAAGGGCAACAATACGTGTATGAACCTTGGCAAGGCTCCGGGTATCGACGGTTGGTATGGCGAGGGACAGCTCTACGCCTACCTCTATGCCAAGTTTGGCCTGAGAATCAACCTCGGCTTCTTCAAGAAGAAGTTGGATCTCTTCAATGCGGGCATTGGCGGTGTGCTGAAATGTGGTATGCCCAATCCGAACTATTTCACGGGTAAAGCCCGCGTGAAGGTAGAGCTCCTCGGTGGCCTCGTGAAACTCAACAAGAAGTTCAGTTTCGAGTGTGGCGATGTGTGCGAGATGTTCTACGGCAACGCCCTCGACGACTATGTCCTCTTCGAGAGCTGCAACATCGGCTTGAAGAGTTGGGACGAGGCCGAGAAGGCGAAGATCAGCTGGGATATCCAAAGCAATCCCATTGTGATGACGCAGGCCGACTTGAATGTACCCATCCGCGTCGTGGATCCCACACAGCTGAATCGTTTGCAGAACCATTCCAGTGGAGACGGCAAGAGCGAGGAGACGCTCAAGGACCTGGCAAGCCGCCAGTTCCGGTTCAAGATGGACGCCTCTTTGCCGCCTACGCTGACGGAGTATAGTTCGCTCTCTGATGCCAAGGCCAATCGCAATGGCGTGGTGTATGAGATGACGCACCATATTTATAAGGAGAAGGTGACGCTCTCTGTGGACCAGCTGCATCGCAACAAGTACTATAAGGTCACCATTTCTGGCTACGCACAGGAGTTCTACAACGGCTCATGGCGCAATCCGGAGACGTACGACACCCTCAAGCACAAGTACGTTGCCCAGGCATGGAAACAGACCAAGGAGTTCTATTTCGCCACCAACAATGAGGAGATGAGCTTCAAGGACGACGAGGACCTGTATCCGCATGTGAAGTTGATGTATCCCAACCAGGGTAAGCCGGGCAATAGAGAAGACATGATGTTCAACTATTCTGCCAATGGCCAAAACTACAGTTACGCTTATACTCCCGCATATTGGGAGGACGTGAAGCAGCCGATCATCTCGCTGGCTCGGCCGATGAAGGGCAAAGCCTACCAGAAAGGCAGACTGAAGTGGTATCTCTACTCCAATGGAAAGCTGCTCTCCACCCGGGAGAACCAATGGATAGAAACCAACAGCTACTCCATCCTCACTCCGCAGTCGGGATTCGCCAACGTACCAGAGACCAACAATGCCAACTACATCATCCGCCTGCGCTACGAGTGGACGGAAACCAAGACCTCGCCCTCTACCTGGGTTGCTGTCAAGACCTACACTGTCTGGGGCACTTCCGAGAAGCAGGTGCGTAGCAAGGCGATGAAGGACAACGGCATTGCTAATATCTTCAGCACCAAAACCGGTGGTAGGGGTGGTAGGAAGTCCATCAACAAGAAGGTGGAGGTCTCTGAGGAGAGTCTAATGAATGTCTCGGACAACGATACTGTAGGAACTGGAAGACGCAAGTTTATCGTCACCGTCTATGAGCGGAAGGCTGGTAAGGTCACCAGAGAGTTCGTCAAGGACCTCTTGGCCCTTAAGGTCACTGTGACCAAGCAGGGTGTCACGGGCGATGCGTTGTACGACAAGCCGCTCTACTACTGCAGCAACTTTCTGGCCACCCGTCTCGACAAGATCACCTATGACGGTCAGAACCTAGACATGAACGACGACCAGTTGCTCATCACGAGTGCCAACCAACGAGGAGGATTTGTGCCGTATTATAACACGGAGAACCCATTTATCTATCTCTCCTATATGAGTCGGATGTTCTTCATCGGTGGTCATAAGTTTGTCTCTGCCAAGAAGAACCTCAACCTGACGGTGCAGAGTACGCAGTCGCTTTGGCTTGAGACGCCCTATGGCAGTTGGAGAGACGGAATACTCAAGAACAGGTACATCGGACATATTCGTGATGGTCGCAAGAGCATCGAGTTCGCCCTCACGATGGGCACCTACCGCTTCGAAAACGAGTTGGGCACCGCATATCCGCTTTATAGCGATCATAGTGGTGGTTATACCCAGTGGCTGGGCAATAGCAGCAGCCTGTTTGATGGCCACAAGCTGACGGAGGAAGCCTACGCACGGGTGTTCGCCGAGGTGTACAACATAGCTGAGGACATGCACAACAATATCATCCGTCGTGTTGGTTCTCAGATTTATTACTCCAAATCGAGTATGCGAGACTGGCTGGCGAGCTATGCAGGTTCGAAAGAGCAAACCTATGACGATGCTGAGTCGGGTGTTTACGCATTTGTTCCGAGGTATCAATATGGTGTTGTATGGAATGCGGCCAGCCGTTGTGGACTGAATATCAGTAAGACCATTGAGATGGACAAGGCCTCCAACAAGTATCGCCACGTCCGTATCAGGGCTGACAAGGGAGACTTCCTTGGAAGGACGCTCTACTTCGCCTATGCGGACAAGGACCACAAGAAGTATGTCGATGATGACTATAAGTCACAGTCTCAAGTCCTTCAATTCAATGCGTGGAAGGCGTTGCGCAACAACAATATGCGCCTCTACTTCAAGCGCTACCGTGTCAATGCTTGGGACTACAAGAACAGGCAGTGGACTGTGTACCCGCTACAGTATTCGGAGAAGCGCTTCACCAACACTTACAATGACCTCCTCAAGAATCTGGTAGTGAAGTATAATATCCCATTGCGTGGCCATTGAGCAAAGAGCTATACGGGAGGCAGCAGCTTCGTCGTAAAAGGTTCAAACTCTGGCGGAAAAGCGGGCAGAGGAGGAAGAAGGTAAAGAGTATAAATATCTAAATAGACGTAAAGCGATGATGAAACAGCAATATAATAATATGAAGGCCCTTGTTTGGCTTTTGGTCGCCGCCGTGTGCGTGCCGTGTATGCTCTCTTGGGCAGCGACTATCCCATGGCGCGCCCCCTTGGGCGTGGCTGTCGGCGACACCATCGTGCAGGAAGCCGATGACGACGACCTGCTGCCGGGCACCTATCCCGTGGGCACTCTCTCCCGGGACAGCGTCGAAGACTCCATAGAGGATCTCTACGTCTATATTAAAGCCGTGGGTCGCACCTATGGCGACAGCGTCGTCCTGCGCTGGGCGGTGGAGTCCTATCCCGAATGGGATCGTCTCAACCGCACGGGATACGACGTGCTGCGTCACACCGAGGGAGAGGGCGAGTTCCTCCTCGACACCCTCGCGACGGGCATCCGCCCGATGAGTCTCGCCGACTTCCGTCGTTGCTATCCCGACACCATCGACTCGCTGGCCTATCTGGCCATGGGTGCCATCTATGGCGAAGGCGACATGACCCCGGAGATGACCAACTACGAACCCGGTAGTATCGGGGCCCTCGTCGAACTGGAGCAAGACCAGAAGACGCGCCTGTTTGGTGCCTTCCTCGCCGCGGAGTGGAGACCCGACCTCGCCCAGGCGATGGGACTGCGCTATGTTGACAAGACGGCGAAAAAGGGTGAGACCTATACCTATTTTATTATGCCATCCGTGCCCGACACGACGGGCCGTTTCTTCATCATGCCGGCACAGGTGGAGAACCTCCACAACGTGAAGTACGTCCCCGACCCCTACGACGTGGCTATCAGCGACACTATCCTGGAGCACGGATCCGTGGCGCTCAGCTGGCGCGACGATCTCCACGGCACCTTCGACGTGTTCTGGCGCAAGATGGGTGAGCAGCAGTGGCGCAAGGTCAACGAACTGCCCTATGCTCCGCCGTTCCGTGTCGATCAGGAAGATGCGGATGTCATCTTCGAACATTCCCCCGGTGTGGTCGGTCTCTACGAGTATGCCGTGCGTGCCTATGATACCTTTGGCGACCTCACGCCTTATTCTCCGCCCCACAAGGTGTTCTTCCCCGACCTGATGCCGCCGCTCGGGCCTGAGATCACCTCCATCGTCATCGACCGTCCGGGCAAGACACTCTACGACGAGGTCTATGCCACCATCTATTTCCACAAGGATAGCCTGGAGGACGACTTCGTCCGCTACGTCCCCCTCTACTTCAATGAGCGCGACTCCTCAAAGCAGTGGAAACTCCTCACCAACCAGTATATTGCGCCCGGAGATACGATGGTCCGCATTGACGTGACCAACATTTCGACGGGTATGATCACCATTGCCGCCGTCGATACTGCCGAGAACATGGGCTACGCCTATCCGAAGCTCCTGCGTGTGAGGGACGCCCGCCCACCCGAGGCACCCACCCAAGTGCGGGGTCTCCCCAGCCTGGATGGCACCATCGCCATCCTTTGGGAGATGAGTGACACGCTCGACGTGCACCACTACGATGTTTTCTGGGCCAACTCCCCCGACGATGAGTTTACGATCCTCAATCGCCGTCATGTCATCCCGCGGTCCTATACTGACACGGTGGCGGTGGACATCAACCAGCGGTACATCTACTACTATGTGCGTGCGGTCGATTACGCCACCAATATCGGTGCGCCTTCCGACACCATCGCCGTCCTCCGTCCCAGTACGGTGCCGCCCTCGCGACCCCACCTCGACTCCGCATGGGTTGACAACCGCATGATCCACACCCGCTGGATCGGTGGAAGCGACGAGATGATCTCTCACTACAACGTCTATCGTCGCCGCCCCGGCGCCACGTGGACGCTGCTCCGCGTGGCCGACGGTGACTCCGTGCGTGCCCATGGCTATGCCCTGCAGATCGACGATGCCCCGCCCGCCCCGCTGGGTGCGCGCTACGAGTATGCTGTCGAGACCATCAGCCTTTGGGATATCAGCTCTGGTCTCTCGCCCGCTTTCTCCGGCCGTGTCAACTACGACAAGGTACTACCTCTCACGCCGACCCTCTTCGCCGACTATGACATACCTTCTGGCGAGGTCAAGCTGGCCTGGGAGATGGACGACAAGGACGCGGGGGGAGCGGAATACTACTACTGCGTCTATCGCCGCCGCAAGGGGCAGGAGACGTTCCGGTTCATCACCGACGTGCCACAAGGCGTCCATACTTATACGGGCGACCTGCTGCAACCTGGCGAGTGGGCCGAATACTACCTGACGGTGCGCTTCCGCGATGGCCGCCAGGGACAAGTGTCTAACCGGGTGACGGTGGCCGCTCCGGCCAATCCGCCGTCAACCACAGAACAATGATCATGGACATGAAACCTATCCGCCGACTTACGGCCTCCCTATTGAGGCACCGCGCCGCGCCGTGGCTCTGTGCCCTCGCCGTCCTTGCGCTTACTTCCTGCGGCGACTTCTTCGAGTTTGGCGAGGAGCGCGCGACGTGGGACGGCAAGATAATCTGCCAGAACGACAGCTCCGTGGTCATGGTGGGTGACACGATGACCCTTTCCGTGGACTTCTCGCCACCCCGTCCCGACAGCCTCTCTGTCTTCTGGAGTGTGACCAGCGACGACTCCATCCCGCCGGCCTATGTCCTTGGCGACCGATTCATAGGTGTCTGTCCGGGCACGGCTCGCGTCATGGCCGTTCTTTCCAACGCCATGGCCTCCGCCTCCTGCTCCGTGCGGGTCATAGGACGGTGGGAGCAGCCCGACTTCAATCGTCTCCATCCCCACGACATGGTCATCTATGCCCATATCACCGTGAGAGGAGAGGAATGGAACCCCGACTCGATGATGGTCGGTGCCTTCATTGGCGGGCAGCTCGTGGGAATGGCCGTGCCAAAGACGGCCCACGACATCGACTATGCGCTGCTCCGCATCTGGGCGAAGCATGACACCCATGTGGGACGCATTCTCCTGCGGTGCTATGACCGCCGCCGCTTCCGACTCTACTCCGCGCCGCAAGACTTCGAGTTCGACACGGGTAAGACCCTCGGAACGCTGTCAAAACTTTATGATATAAACTTTTAGACAAATAGTACGACTATGAAGAAGATACGCTGCCTGCTGCCCCTGCTGCTTCTCGCGCTCTTTACGGGATGCACGCTGATGATAGACGAGCCGGAGACCGCCACCACTCCTCAGGAGACCGAGAACGGCGACGGCATCACCTCGCCACGCCGCATCGTGAGCGATATGGGAGAGGTGAGGTACCAAATTGGGCCAGAAACGAGGATGATAGACAAGGACTATCTGCCCTACCTCCTGACCTACAAGACCGACACGCTTGATCGGGTGACGGAGATCTACTTCAACAAGTCGATCCCCCTGGAGTTGCTGCCGCAGCGTGGAGAGTTTCTTGCCACGGACCAAACCGATGCGATTCCCAACGGACTGGCCCACCAAGTGAACCTTGTCCGCACTACCGACAACGGCTATACGGTCGAGGTGTCTCCTGCCTCCTATGATGATGTGTACAAAACGCTCGATATCGTAACCGACTTTGACATTGTTCGAGTGCCAGTGGAGAAATCCAACGCCTACGGCTTTTGGAAAGTGGCAGGCGACGAGCCCGAGTATGAGTACAAACTGCGAGGCACTTATCTCAATCCTTTGGCACGCTATGCACCGCTCCGTGCGGATGATCCGATTGATAAGAGATGGTCGATAGCCGATCTTGGATTTAAACTTTCAAAAGGACATTATACCAAGCTATTTAGTAAATATATGTTGGGGGATTCTGCGTGGGATTGGGAGCCGTCTAGTGGGAAGGCATCGTACAACTTCCATTTGGATGGTGACTTTGATGCCTATGCAGGACTTGAGATATTTTGGCACTTTCATTCTGACATCCGCAAGGATGATGGGTATGCTGATGTTGCGACCAGCATAGAATATGAGTTAAAGGCTGGTTTTGGTGGAGAGCGTGCCGAGATTGGCGTAACATTTCCTATCATGGGTAATAAAAGTTGGAATACAAAGGACTGGAAGCAGAAATACAAAGAAGCTTCTGGTACCAATCCTTTTAAGAAAATCTGCCAAATAGATAAGAGTGATTACTGGGTGCAGTTCAATTTCCCAGAAGCTAATTTTACGATTGGCCCCGTTCCATGTTCTGTAGGAGTTGATTTTGCTTGTACGGCAGACCTTTATGGATACTTGCAAATGGAGCAGCCATTCATCTTTGAGACAGGAATTAAGGGAACAATCCTCAAAACGGGATTCCACATCGATCCAGATTCTTCATATAGCTATCCAAAGCAGGGAGATCCCTTGGACAAACTTGCCGAACTATATATTATTACCCAAGGGGCTAAAGGCCTTCCAACTTTAGGCTTGGGCCTTCGTCCAAATGTCAATGCGGCTTTGACGTTTACAGCTGGTGAGTTGATTAAGGCAAGTATTGGTCCCACCATCAGTTGCCCTATTGAGTTTGGATGGGATTTCAGTAGGCCCGGTGAGCTAAAGGAGGATTTTCCATGGAAGCCAAAAGACTATAAAGGTGATGAGTTGGGTTATGCTGCCAACTCAGGCCTCACTTTTGATCCAACGGTATCCCTCGAAGCTGACGTGACTTTAGATCTGAAGGTTTGGGAATTCCCGTTGGCACACACTTCACTTGGAGAATGGAAAATTCCTATCGGATTCTTCAAGCGATGGAATCCGAATCTGAAGGTTGACAAAATCTATCCCTTGCCCGACAAGTCAAATGCAGATTCTACCTGCTACTACGCTACAATAAATACTGAAAAAGAGACCTTCTTCAGTACCCCCGAAGGTCTTCCAGAATTATATGTATATGAACACTATGATGACGAGGGGAAACGTGTATCCTGTATTGGCCACGATGGCGAGAAATATGACCCTAAGGCTACTTACGAATATGAATTTTATCTCCCAACATCATACAGTGATATCTCTTATTATGCCACTCCTGTGCTTGATGGCAAATACCATTATCCCGAGAAGTTTACACGCTTTGGTAAAACGCTAGAAATCAAAAACATCGAGCGGGTTCAGGTCACGGGGACAGGCGATGTACTCTCCGAATGGGAGGAGGCTGTCGGAGTGAAACTGAATCTCAAGGGGAAAGTCATGGACCAATGTTCTTTGCTGAAGCTGGAAGCCACAATAGAAGCGGAAGAAGGTGGTTTCTTACCTACGCAAACATTCTACCTCGACGTGCCACAGTTTGGCAAAGAGTATGTCAAGAACCTTCTCTTTGTTATTGCCTATACGAACGTACGTCCTGCCAACGTGAGTTTTGATCTTAGTTATTATGATGCGGAAATGAATGAACATAATCTGAGCTTCAGAACTTTTGAATTTAGCGATTACGACTTCAGCGGCGACGACCTCGATCTCGACGACATGAAGAAGTGGACGAAAAAGGGCTACGAGCTACTACAGTAAAACGAGCCACCCCGTAGATTCCTACAGTTCGTGCCCTGTCGCGCAGCAATGGATCCCCCTTTGCTGCACGACAGGGCATTTTGCATGATCGTAGCCCCGAAGTCAACATTGCGCAACGAAAGCGGTGGAGTGGTGGAGTGCTTGCGCTTCCTTTCATACCTATACCCCGATAGGGGCGCGCGAAGAAACTTTCGGCATGGGACGCAAAAAGAGTTGAAAAAATTTGTCCCTTATACAAAAAAATCTTAACTTTGTAGCTGTATGCCAGTTTCGAAGCCACTAAACGGCAAGGACGACACGTTCGACCTCTTGATTCCCCACGAAACACCATACTAAAACAATAAGAACCAATAACGACGAATTTTATGAAGAAACTCACCACCAACTCAAAACTGATCGGGTGCCTGATGGGCCTCAGTATCGTGGCGTTGGGCACAGGATGTACCGACAGCGACTACGATTTGTCCAGCGTCGATTCCACAATCGGCGTGGGCGGCGAGGGCCTGGAGCTGCCAACGAGCAGCACGGAGAACATCATTCTCGACGACGTGCTGAAACTAAACAACAGCGACTTTGTGAAGATAGCAGCCAATGGCGACTATATGTTCAACAAAGACGGCGACGAGGCCACGCCCTCCCATCCCTACATCAACAAGATCTGGGTGGAGAAGGCCAACGTCAACAACAACTTCCGCTTGCACATCACGCTGCCGAGCCAGAGTGCAGGAGCACGCAGGACGAAGCTGAGCAACCCCGTCACGGCAGAGGGCAAGCTGGCCGAGTTCCACTACACCGGTGCCGCCTCCAACGATATCCGCGAATTAAAAGAGGCCAGTGTGTCGTCCGACGTGGAGATCAGCGTGGCCGTCAGTGCCGATTTGAAGCGTGCGGTGAAGACCTTCAAGACCCTCACGCTCACCGTACCCTCCTATATGCGCCTCGACCTGCGCCAGTGCTCACCCTCCCAGCCCGACTACGATGCGGCCAAGGGTGTAGTGACATTTCACAACGTGAGCAGCACGGCCAACATCAAGCTCCGTGCCGCGGTCAAGACCTTGGACTTCCAGAAGCCCGCCACGACGGACAACAAGCTGCGCTTCACGCCAGGGCAGAATGGCAAGGATGGTCAAGTGGACCTCAATGGCGTGCTGAATGTGGGTATCTCTTTCGACGAGATCGATTATGCCCAGAGCGGTGGCGACCTCTACCTCTCAGCCAATATGTCGATGGGATCCATCACGGTGCATGAGGCCACGGGTAAGTTTGATCCCGAGATTTCACTCCGCGACCTGGGACGCACCACCATCGGCTCCGTGCCCGACTTCCTGACCGACGGCGAGGTGTCGGTCAACCTCTACAACCCCCTCATCGACATCAATATCCAAAGCGACATCGATGTGGCTGGATTTGTCTCCGGCACACTCTATGCCGAGGATGCAAACGGCCAGGAAATGGCCAGGGTACGCATCCCCGAGTTCTACATCCGTCCGGATGGCTCCACCCATGTCTGCATCTGCAAATATGCTGAGGGTGTGGATGCCTCCGCCTACGATCAGGTGGTGGCCGTTCCCCAACTCTCCGACATCATGCGTCGCATTCCGAAGACGGTACGCTTTGCCGCCGAGGCCCGTGCCGATGCCTCCCGCGAGGGCACGATGGAGCTTGGCAAGAGCTACACCATCCAGCCTGCCTATTCCATCATGGCACCGCTCGCCTTCGACGAGGGCGCACGCATCGTCTATAACGACACCATCGACGGATGGACTGACGACCTGGAGGACATCGACCTCATGGCGGGCAGCGCCATCGAACTGACGGCCAACGTGGAGAACAAGATTCCCGCCTACCTGACCGTATCAGCCACCGCCATCGACGTCCAGGGCAAGCCGATTCCCGAGAACCGCATCAAGGTAGAGGTGTCCAACGTCATCAACGCCTCCGAGGACGGCAAAACCCCTGTCGTCACACCGCTCAAGATACGACTGACCGAGGGCGAGCCGGGCAGCGTGGCTCTCGTTGATGGACTCACATTCCGCATCGAGGCAGCCTCGGGCGAGGAGGGTGCCAAGAGTATCGTAGGCCAGACCATCAACGCCTACAACCACACGCTGAAGGCGCGCGACATCAAGGTGCGACTCGTCGGCAAGATCATCGTAAACAAGGACTGATAACCACTTTTAGACCCAACACAACATCATGAATAGAAGCAAGAAATATATGATGGCCGCCGCACTGGCCACACTGTCCTGCGGCGCGATGGCCCAGGGACTCAATACGGGCTACTTCATCGACGGATATACCTTCCGCCACAACCTCAACCCGGCGTATGGCAACGACCAGAACTACGTCTCGATACCCGCTCTCGGCAACATTCAGGTGCGCACGCAGGGCAATTTCGGCCTCGGCGACGTACTCTTCGACAACCCGCGCTACGGCATCGACAGCGACAAGAAGAAGACCACCTTCATGAATCCTTATATCGCTGACGACGAGGCACTGAAGGGCTTTGCCTCGGGCAACAATCGCATCAATGCCGACGTGGACATTACGCTGCTCTCTGCGGGCTTCAAGGCCTGGGGCGGCTACAACACCATCTCGCTCGATGCACGCACCAACGTCGGTCTGTCGCTGCCCTACGAGCTCTTTGCTTTTGCCAAGAACACGGGCAACCAAAGCTATGACATCGGCGACATCCACGCCCATGCCCAGTCGTTTGTGCAACTCGCTTTGGGCCACTCGCGCCAGATCGACGACCGTCTGCGTGTCGGTGCCAAGATGAAGTTGCTTTTCGGTGTGGCCCGTGCCGATGCCGAGATCAAAGACCTGCGTGCCGACCTCAGCGGTCCGGACAAATGGACCATGACGGGACAAGCGATGGCCAATGTGTCGATGAAGGGCTTTACTTATAAAGAGGAGCAGAAAGAGTACAAGGTCGATGGGCAGGGCACCTACCGTCGCGTGAACGACGTGGATGTCGATGGTGCCGGCCTGGGTGGCTTTGGTATGGCCTTCGACTTCGGTGCTACCTACAAGATCGACGACGACTGGACGGTGAGCGCCGCGCTGCTCGACCTTGGCTTCATCGGATGGAGCAACAACATGCAGGCCGTCAATCGCCAGACAAGTTTCGAGTTCAACGGCTTCCACGACGTGGCTGTCAAGAAAGAGGACGCCATGGGCAACCCGAAGGACAACAGCTTGGAGTCGCAGGGCGACCGCTATGCCGACCAGATTGCCGACTTTGCCAACCTCTCCAGCGATGGCGACAAGGGTAGCCGCAGCACGGGTATCGGTGCGACGATGAATTTCGGATGCGAATACACGCTCCCGGCCTACCGCCAGCTGAAGTTCGGCTTCCTCAGTTCCACCCGCATCAATGGCAAGTATAGCTGGACCGACGCGCGCCTGAGTGCCAACGTAGCCCCGCTGTCATGGCTCGATGGCGGCATGAGCTTCTCGGTCAATAGCTTCACGGCCAGCATGGGATGGGTCATCAACGCCCATCCGAAGGGCTTCAACTTCTTCATCGGCATGGACCACATCCTCGGCAAGACGAGCAAGGAGTTTATCCCCCTCAGTTCCAATGCCAGTCTGAACCTCGGTATGAACGTCACCTTCTGATAGTCAGCTACGGTTCGCCCAGACGGCGACCTGGCATGATTCCCCATAGCTGCACCCGCCATCAGCCCTCACAGGCCGTTGGCGGGCGCATCCTTTCGTCAGCGATTCCATCCTTTTGTCCCGTCTTTTCCGTCGCGATCTTCCTCCCGTTTTCCATCATTTCCACCGCCATTTTAGTCCCTTTGCCGCCCCGTCACGGCACCCTGCTGCCTTGTCCCCAACATTTCTCCCTCATTTATTTGGTCGTTTCGGAAGAAAACTGTAATTTTGTCGCATATTTTAAACAATCTCCTGAAACAAGACGAACATGAAAGATGTAAGAATTGTAGAGTGTGTCCCCAACTTTTCCGAGGGCCGCAACATGGACGTGATTAACCAGATTACCCGCGAGGTCGAGTCTGTCAAGGGCGTCAAGCTCCTCGATGTCGATCCGGGTGAGGCCACCAACCGCACCGTGGTGACGTTTGTCGGCTCGCCCGAGGACGTCTGCGAGGCTGCTTTCCGTGCAGTCAAGAAGGCTGGCCAGCTCATCGATATGCGCCAGCACTATGGCGCACACCCCCGCTTCGGTGCCACCGACGTGTGCCCGCTCGTACCTGTAGCCGGCATCACGCTGGAGGAGTGTGCCGAGTTGGCCCGCAAGTTGGGTGAGCGTTTCGCCAACGAGTTGGAGATTCCTTGCTACCTCTACGAGGCTGCCGCACAGACCGAGGAGCGCAAGAACCTTGCCGTCTGCCGCCGTGGTGAGTATGAGAAGCTCGCCGAGCGTCTCGGCACGGAGGATGGTCCCGATCTGGGCAACCGTCCCTTCGACGAGAAGGTGGCACGCACGGGCTGCACCGCTGTCGGCGCACGCGACTTCTTGATTGCCGTCAACTATAACCTCAACACCACCTCCACCCGCCGCGCCAACGCCATCGCGTTCGACGTGCGCGAGAAGGGACGCCCCATGCGCGAGGGTGGTAGCCTCACGGGCAAGATCCTCCGCTACGAGAATGGATCACCCATCATGCAGCCGGGCACGCTGAAGGCCACAAAGGCCATCGGATGGTTCATCGACGAGTATGGCATCGCACAGGTCTCGATGAACATGACCAACATCAATGTCACCCCGCTCCACAAGGCCTTCGACGAGGTCTGCCGTGCCGCCGCCGAGCGTGGCGTCCGCGTGACGGGTACGGAGATTGTCGGTCTCATTCCGAAGCGCGTGCTCATCGAGGCTGGTGAATATTTCCTGCACAAGCAGCAGCGTTCCACCGGTATCCCCGAGGAGGACATCATCAAGATCGCCATCCACTCCATGGGTCTGGAGGACCTCAAGCCCTTCAACCCGAGAGAGAAGGTCATCGAGTATCTCCTGGAGGACGAGAACAAGACGGCGAAGCTCGTCGATCTCACGGTGAGCGAGTTTGCCAACGAGACTTCCCGCGAGAGTCCAGCACCGGGTGGTGGCACGATCGCCGCCTACATGGGTGCGCTGGGAGCTGCCCTGGGCACGATGGTGGCCAACCTCTCCGCCCACAAGCGTGGATGGGACGAGCGTTGGGAGGAGTTCTCTCAGTGGGCAGACCGTGGTCAGGATATCGTCCGCCGCGCCCTGCACCTCGTCGATGAGGACACCGAGGCCTTCAACCGCATCATGGATGCCTTCGGCCTGCCCAAGGGCACCGAAGAGGAGAAGGCTGCCCGCAGCCAGGCCATCCAGGACGCCACGCTCTATGCCACAAAGGTGCCTCTGGAGACGATGAAGACCGCCTATGCCGCCTTCGACATCTGCCGCGCCATGGCACAGGAGGGCAACCCCGCCTCTGTCAGCGACGCAGGAGTAGGCGCACTCGCCGCCCGCTCGGCAGTGCTTGGCGCATGGCTCAACGTCCGCATCAACGCTGCTTCTCTCAAGGACCGTGCCACTGCCGACGCCATCTTGGCCGAGGCCAAGGAGATGGCCGAGAACGCACAGCAGCAGGAGAAGGAGATCCTCGCCATCGTCGATACGAAGATCGAGGGATAAGACACCATACCGAAGCCCTTTGGCCGAAAGACGCCAAAGGGCTTTCACCATTGAACAAAAAGTAACAAAATAATGACCTTAGCAGAATTTCAGGCCGACATCCGTGCCGGCATTCCCGCTGAGCTGCCGGCATTGCAGCCCTACGACACCACCATCAACCATGCGCCCAAGCGTAAGGATATCCTCACCCCGGAGGAGAAGAAGCTCGCTCTGCGCAACGCGCTCCGCTATTTCCCGAAGGAGCTTCACGCACAGCTCGCCCCCGAGTTCGCCGAGGAACTGCGCCAGTACGGTCGTATCTATATGTACCGCTACCGTCCCACCTATGAGATGAAGGCCCGCAACATCTCCGACTATCCCCATCGTTCGGAGCAGGCCGCAGCCATCATGCTGATGATCCAGAACAACCTCGACCCGCGCGTGGCACAGCACCCGCACGAGTTGATCATCTATGGAGGCAATGGCGCCATCTTCCAGAACTGGGCACAGTATCGTCTGACGATGAAGTACCTCTCCGAGATGACCGACGAGCAGACCCTCGTGATGTACTCTGGCCATCCCTTCGGCCTCTTCCCGTCACACAAGCGCGCACCGAGAGTGGTCGTCACCAACGGCATGGTCATCCCCAACTACTCCAAGCCCGACGACTGGGAGCGCATGAACGCCCTCGGCGTGAGCCAGTACGGACAGATGACGGCTGGTTCCTATATGTATATCGGCCCGCAGGGCATCGTCCACGGCACGACGATCACGGTCCTCAATGCCGCCCGTCGTGTGATGCACGATCCCGCCCGTGGTGCCAAGAACCCCATCCCCCTCTTCGTCTCCTCTGGCCTCGGTGGCATGAGCGGTGCTCAGCCCAAGGCTGGCAACATCGCCAAGGTGGTCAGCGTTGTAGCCGACATCAATCCGCTCGCTGCCGAGAAGCGTCACGAGCAGGGTTGGGTCGATGAGCTCCACACCTCGCTCGACGAGTTGATTCCCGCCATCCGCGAGGCTGTGAGCACCAAGACGGTGAAGTCAATGGCCTACGTCGGCAATGTCGTCGATCTCTGGGAGCGCTTGGCTGAGGAGGATATCGAGGTCAATCTCGGTTCCGACCAGACCTCTCTCCACAATCCGTGGGCCGGTGGCTACTATCCCGTGGGTCTCACCCTGGAGGAGAGCAAGCGCATGATGGCCGAGGATCCGAAGGAGTTCAAGGCCCGTGTCGAGGAGTCTCTGCGCCGCCAGGTGGCTGCCATCAACAAGCTGACCGCCCGTGGCATGTACTTCTTCGACTATGGCAACGCCTTCCTCCTGCAGAGCTCACGCGCCGGTGCCGACATCATGGCTGCCGACGGTCACGGCTTCCGCTATCCGTCCTACGTCCAGGATATCATGGGTCCGATGTTCTTCGACTACGGTTTCGGTCCGTTCCGCTGGGTCTGCACCTCTTGCGATCCCGCCGACCTGGCACTGACCGACAAGATTGCCGAGGAGATCATGATGGACGAGCGCAGCCATGCCACACCCGACATCCAGCATCAGCTCGACGACAACATCCACTGGATCCGCGAGGCAGGTCCCAACCACCTCGTCGTCGGTTCACAGGCCCGCATCCTCTATGCCGACTGTGAGGGCCGTACCCGCATCGCGCTGGCCTTCAACGAGGCCGTCAAGGATGGCCGCCTCAAGGCTCCCGTCGTCCTGGGTCGTGACCACCACGATGTATCCGGTACCGACTCTCCCTTCCGCGAGACCTCCAATATCTACGATGGTTCTCAGTTCTGCGCCGACATGGCCGTACAGAACGTCATCGGCGACTCCTTCCGTGGTGCCACGTGGGTGAGCATCCACAACGGCGGTGGTGTAGGCTGGGGCGAGGTCATCAACGGTGGCTTCGGTATGGTAGTCGATGGCTCCGAGGAGAGCAGCCGCAACATCCGCGAGATGCTCTTCTGGGATGTCAACAACGGTATCTCCCGCCGTGCATGGGCCCGCAACAAGGGATCCATGGATGCCATCCAGCGTGAGATGGACCGCACGCCCGACTTCCGCATGACCATGCCGAACCTCGTCGACGACAACATCATCGACGCTGCGTTCTAACATATTGTCTGGGGGCTGCAACAGGCTCCCAGTCAACCTGTTGCGCGATATATTTTCAAGCAACGATAAAATCAAAACATCAACCCATCGGGCCTTCACGGGCCTGACAACACTTTAAGAAAGAAAAGAAGCAATGGAACGTAAAATCCATTATATCAGCGCAGAACATCTGACGCTCGATACCGTCCGCGCCATCATCCGCGAGGGCTATGAGCTGCGTCTCTCCGACGACGCCAAGGCACGCATCATCCGCTGCCGTGAGTATTTGGACAAGAAGATTGCCACCGCCGAGGCACCCATCTACGGTGTGACGACAGGTTTCGGCTCCCTCTGCAAGGTGAGCATCGACGAGGACAAGCTGTCCCAGTTGCAGATCAACCTCATGATGAGCCACGCCTGTGGCGAGGGCGACCGCGTGCCGACGGATGTGGTCCGTCTGATGATCTTCTTCAAGATCCAGTCGCTCTCCTACGGCTACAGCGGCATCAAGCTCGACACCGTGGAGCGTCTCATCGAGTTCTTCAACCACGGCGTGTGCCCCGTTGTCTATCAGCAGGGTAGCGTGGGCGCCTCTGGCGACCTCGTGCCGCTGGCTCACCTCTGCCTGCCGCTCGTTGGCCTCGGCCATGTAGAGTATGAGGGCAAGATCATCACGGGTGAGGAGCTCAACGAGAAGATGGGATGGAAGCCCATCCACCTCGCCTCCAAGGAGGGTCTCGCCCTGCTCAACGGTACGCAGAACATGCTCGCCTTCTTCGCCTGGAGCGTCCTGAAGGCACAGGATCTGTCGAAGTGGGCCGACCTCATCGCCACGATGTCTCTCGATGCCTTCGACGGCAGAATCGAGCCGTTCCTGCATCCTGTCCACGCCGTGCGCCCCCATCGCGGCCAGATGGAGACGGCAGACCATATCTACGAGTTGCTCCAGGGTTCTGAGCTGATCAAACAGCACAAGACCCATGTGCAGGATCCCTACTCCTTCCGCTGCATCCCGCAGGTGCATGGTGCGTTCAAGGATACACTCCACTATGTGGAGGAGGTCTGCACGACCGAGATGAACTCCGCCACCGACAACCCCACCGTGGTGCCCGAGGAGGATATGATCATCTCTGCCGGCAACTTCCACGGCGAGCCCATCGCCCTTCCGATGGATTTCCTGGCCATCGCCCTCAACGAGTTGGGCAGCATCTCCGAGCGCCGTATCTACAAGTTGGGTGACGAGCAGCGCGGTCTTCCCTCCATGCTCGTTGCCAAGCCGGGTGTGAACAGCGGATTCATGATCACCCAGTATGCTGCCGCCTCGATCGTCAGCCAGAGCAAGATGCTCTGCATGCCCAACTCTGCCGATAGCATCCCCACCTGCCAGGGTCAGGAGGACCACGTCTCCATGGGTGCCAACGCCGCCACGAAACTCTATCGTGTGGCTGAGAACACGGAGCGCGTCCTTGCCTTGGAGCTCTTCAACGCCGCACAGGCCCTCGACTTCCGCCGTCCGCTGAAGTCCTCGCCCGCGGTAGAGAAGTTGCACGCAGAGTACCGCAAGATCGTCCCGTTCATCGAGATCGACCGCGTGATGTACCCGCTCATCGCCAAGAGCATCGAATTCATCGCCAAGAATCAATTCTAAACGTTTTATCCCCATCGATCGTTAGGCGCAGCCTCATGATCGATAGGGAAACTAAAACGATAAAAAAGTAAGATCCGTGCGGGGGACGGCAAGGGTGTCCATGACGGGCGCGCTTGCTCTCCCCCGCACTTTTTTTATTGGTATCATCATTATTTATATTATACGAAGACAATGAGAACGATATACACCAACATCGCCCAACTCTGTGGCATCACCCACGGAGAGCTGCGCAAGGCGGGACAGGAGATGGCCCGCGTAGAGATGATGGCAGACGCATGGCTCGCCGTCGAGGACGACAAAATCTTGGATTTTGGCACGGGAAGCGTGCCTGCGGAGCTGATGCAGGACGCTAAGGTCATCGACACCAAGGGCGCCTTCGTCATGCCGCGCTTCTGCGACAGCCATACCCACCTGGTCTGGGCAGGCAGCCGTGAGCAGGAGTTTGAGGACAAACTCCAGGGATTGTCCTACGCTGAGATTGCCGCCCGCGGCGGTGGCATCCTCAATTCTGCCGACCGTCTCCACGATACGAGCGAGGAGGACCTTTTCGAGCAGACCATGCGCCGTGCCGAGGAAATCTGGCAGAAAGGCACAGGATGTGTGGAAATCAAGTCTGGCTACGGACTGACGACCGAGGATGAGTTGAAAATTCTGCGTGTCGCCCAGCGTGTAAAGGCCCATTCGCCCCTCCGCATCGTGACCACCTTCCTCGGTGCCCATGCCGTCGGCCGAGCCTACAAGGGACGCCAGTCAGAATATGTCGATCTCGTCATCAACGAGATGATGCCCCGTGTGGCTGCCGAGGGACTGGCCGACTTTGTGGACGTGTTCTGCGATGAGGGTTTCTTCACGCCAGAGGAGACCGACCGCATCCTCGAGGCTGGCGAGAAATATGGCATGAAGGGTAAGATTCATGCCGACGAGCTGGCCTTCTCAGGTGGATCCCGTGTCGCCATCGCTCATGGTGCACTCTCTGCCGACCACTTGGAGGCACTCCCCGAGGAAGGCATAGAGCAGTTCCGTGGTGCCGTCACCATGCCCACTGGCCTGCCGGGTACGTCCTTCTTCCTTAATATGCGGTTTGCCCCGGCCCGTGGCTTCATCGACGCTGGCCTGCCCATCGCCCTCGCCTCCGACTACAACCCAGGCTCCACGCCGTCGGGCGACATGAAGTTTGTCTGGTCCCTGGCCTGCACGAAGATGCGTCTCACGCCCGAAGAGGCATTCAATGCCATCACCCTCAACTCCGCCGCCGCCATGGGCTTGTCCGCGGAGTATGGTAGTGTGGCGCGTGGCAAGCACGCCTCCCTCCTCTTCCTGCGCGACGTCCCCTCGTTGGCATGGCTTCCGTACCAATACACCACACCGCTGCGCCACGCTACGTTTTAAGACCAAGCACTTCAACGTCCGCAAAGAGGCCACACACCGTTGCACATAGCAGGGTAGTGGAGACTTTATACGATAGACAAAGCCACATTCGCAAGGGAGAAACCCGTTGGAATGTGGCTTTTTGCATCCCCATCGGGATGCTGCAAAACACTAATCAAACACAAAAAAGCTTGTGTGAGGAATGGCTGGCAACCGTGAAGGCAGAAGCTATGGACAGCATCTCCATCTTCTGCGGTAGCCTACCTCAGTATATCTTTGAAGGCGAGGTTGGCCAGCAGGGCTGTCGATTGACTGAGCATGCGGATAAACTCCTGGGCCGACGACTTCATATAGGAGTCGCGCAGCAAGTGCACACAACCGTCCATCTCGTTGCCCTCCGCATCGATAGGGATAGCCTTCATACCTGGCTGGGTGAGCGTGGTGGATTCCGATAAGATGGAGACAAGCGAGCTACGGTTCAGCAAGTCAAAGATGATATTGACATTGTTGACCTCCACCATGATTTTGAAGTTGTTGTCACGCCCCTCCAGCAGGTGCTCGAAGGCGTTGCGCGCCTGCAAGCCCTTGTAGGGCAGAATGAGATCATAGCGTTCAAGGTCAGCGAGGGTGACGCTCTGCTGCCTTGCCAGCGGGTGGTGATCATTGACAATGGCTGCCAGGCGATTGCTGAAGATCGCTCTGCTGTCTATCGCCTTGTCCCGCTTGAGCGGCTTGAAGGCCAGCACAAGATCCAGTTCGCGCTTCTTCAGTCCGTCCATCAGTTCCTGCATAGATCGATAGACGATGTTGAGCCTGACGTGGGGATAGGCGTGGATAAACGCGATGAGCGTCTCGGCCATAATGTTGCTGAAGGAGAATGTCACTCCGATGTTGAGTTCTCCAGCCAGCATCTCGCGCAGGTCGTTCATGTGGTCCGCACAAGCCCCGGCCGCATTGACCGTCTTTTGGGCGTAGGGCAACAGTTCTTTTCCCGCCTCCGTGAGATACACCTCGTGGGAATTGCGCTCAAAGAGCGGCATTCCTATCTCCTGCTCCAGGTGGGAGATTTGCTGCGAGAGGGTGCTCTGCGTGACGTAGAGCTTCCGCGACGCCTTGGAGAAATTGAGCGTTTCGGCCACCTGGAGGAAGTATTTCAATTGTCTGATTTCCATTCTTATCGGTCTAAATCCGTTTGCAAAGATACTACAAGAGTTTCTATTCGTGCGTATCGCGGGCATGATTTTTTTCCTTTCTAGTCCTTCTGTGTCCACCCACTCTCGCTCCTACGGCATGGGGCGTGACAAACTCTCCGTTGCGCTTTTTTCGTTCCACGAGCATGGCGAGCAACTTCCGCTTGCGCGTATCCTCGATGAAACGGCGGAAAAAGAGATTGGGCACAGCCACGCCGAGGGCGATGCAGATGATAGCCAGCGAGGCTTTGATGGCATTGTTCATACCCACCGTGACTTCACCGACGACACCGTGCATCTCGATGAAAGCGAAGAGGGCGCGATACATCAGCACACCCGGAATCATCGGGATGACACTCGGGATGGTGATACACTGATGGGGCACATGAAACCAGTGGCGCGCCTTGATAACAGCGATGCTTACCGCCGTGGCTCCCGCTAGCGACCCGATGGTCAGTCCCATGTCCAGGCCGAGGTTGCCATTGCTCGGACCGAGGTTGATAAAGTTGCGCACACACACGGCGATGATACCACCCACGGCCACGACGGGCAGCAGGCGTCGCGGGATGTTGAAGATGGTGGAGAATCCCATGGCCGACACGGCGGCGGCAATGGCATACTCCCAATACTCATGATGGGGTGTCATGGTGAGCGTCTTGGCAAAATTGTCAATGCCGCAGACCTTGATGGCAAAGGCGATGCCGAAGGCCATGGCCAGCACCATGAGCAACGTATTGACGGCACGGATGAATCCGGTCTCGATATAGCCGTCGAGCATGTCGCTCACAAAGTTGATGAGCGGCACACCTGGTACGATGAATAGCGCACACGCCATCAGTGGGTGCCATGGCGTAGTGGAGATCATCCACGACGGCATGCCCGCCATCATCGCTGGATCAGTAGAAAGGAGTGCTGTCGCCCAAGCCAGCAGCGTGGCCACGAAGGCCGAGATGCCGATGGCGACGTAGTTGTTGCAACCCATCGTGGGGAGAAACATCCGCAGGCGGAAACCCAGGATGGCCGCCAGGGAGCAATAAAAGAATGCGGTCCAATCGCAGCCAAACTGGATGCAGAAGCCACCGCAGGCAAAGCCGCCACCTATCGCCACCTGCCAGGGGGTGAAGCCACGTGGCGCATCGTGGATGTCGTCGAGGGCCTTCTCATACTGCACGAGCGAGAAGTCCTCGCGGATGGCCGTCCAGGTGAGGCGGCTCACCTTGGCGATGGTGGCCAGACTGATGCCGTGACGCTCGCAGCGCTGAAACTTCGTAAACGAGTGGAGCTCATCGCTGTAGTTGACCATGAGTACGTTCCAGTTGACATAGAGGTGTATGTAGCGCTCGTCCAGTCCCAGGAAGGCCATCGCGCGCTTCATCGTCCGCAGGATGCGCGAGGTGTCGGCCGCACTCTCCATGAGCAGACTCCCTGTGCGTAGCAGCAGGTCGAGTTTGTGGCAGAGTTCCGTTTCGGCCACTCCACGCCGCCGCCTCGGCTCTTCTACTGCCGAGGGGCGCACTGAAGGGTTCTCTGTTTTGACGTTTCTCATTCGTTTATCCGAATACAAAGATCAGTATCTGAATCGTGACGATGCGCAGGAACATAGCGAAAGGATAGACCGTGGCGTAGCCCACGGCGGGCGCGTCAGCAGAGGTCTGCTCGCGGACGTAGGCCAAGGCTGCCGGATTGGTATGGGCACCAGCGAGCACACCGAGCATCGTGTAGTAGTTGATGTGGAAGACATAGCGGCCTATCAAACCACCAACCAGGATGGGCACCATCGTGATGGCGGCACCATAGGCAATCCACTGCGCGCCCTCACCCGTGGCAAGGGTTTGTACAAAGGGCGCTCCCGTGCCCAGTCCGACACAAGCCAGGAAGATGCAGATACCCACCTCACGCAACATCAAGTTGGCCGAGATCGTATTATAGGTCACGAGGTTATATTTCGGGCCGAAGAAACCGATGAGGATGGCCACCACCAGCGGGCCGCCGGTGAGTCCCAGTCGCAGGCTCTCGTTGATACCGGGAAGGAAGAAGGGGATGTTGGCCACGATACAACCGAGCATGATACCAAGGAAAATAGGGATGAGGTTGGGCGCGTTGAGCCGCTTCATCTGGTTGCCAAGGAGTTTCTCCGTATGAGCAATAGCAAGCTCCGTACCCACCACCGTCACACGATCACCAAGCTGCAGTTTCAGATGCGGGGTAGCGATGAGGTCCACACCGTTGCGGTTCACTCGCGTGATATTCGTGCCAAGGCTCGTGCGGATACCCATCTGGCCGATGCTCTTGCCGTTGACACCCGGCTTCGTCACAAGGATGCGACGCGTGATCAGATCCTTGCCAAAGGTCTCGGGTGCCACCTCTACCTTTTCGCCGACAAGGGCCACGATGGCCTCCACGGCCGTAGGATGGGCCACCACCTGGAGCAGGTCGCCCTCGTTGACTACCGTCGACCCGTTGACTACTTCACTCTTGCCACTGCCGTCGCTATGGATGATACGCGAGATCATGAAGTCGCGTTTCAGCACTTCGTGGATCTGGCGCACCGTGTCGCCAGCCACCATTTTGTTGGTCAGGCGCACAGAGAACGTGTGGAGCGTCATCTCCTTCAAGTGGCCTGCGCCCATTTTGGCAGCGTCCTCCTCATGGTGTCTATCGATGCGCAGGGCATAGCGGAGGATGACAAATGAGAGGATCACACCCAGCACACCCACAGGGTAGGCGATGGCATAGCCTGTGGCGATGGATGGGGCGTCAATGTGGCGCAGGTCGCTGAACGCCTGTTGTGCCGCACCCAGTCCCGGGGTATTGGTCACGGCACCCGAGAGAATGCCGACTAGGGTCGTGGCAGACGTGCCAGAGAAGGAATAGACCACGAGGGTTGTCACAATACTCAATGCCACAACTACAATACTGAGGATATTGAGACTCTTGCCACCTCCACGGAAGGAGGAGAAGAAGCCCGGGCCCACCTCAAGGCCGATGGAATAGACGAAGAGTATCAAGCCAAACTCCTTGAGGAAGTGGAGCAGATGCTCATCGATGGTGATAGGAAGGTTGCCCATCAGCAGACCGATAAACAACACCCAGGCCAGTCCGAGCGAAACTCCGCGCACCCGAACCTTGCCCAAGCACAGGCCAAGCGTGATCACCAGGGCCAGAATCATCACTGAGTGGGCCACGCCTCCTCCCCACAACTCGGGGAATCCGTAAAACAACTTTTCAAGTATTTCCATTTGTACTTTATTATTTTGACTAATTTCCTCTGCCTTGCCGCAGCGCCACACCTGTCTGAAGTGGCATCCGCGATTTTCGATTGCAAAGGTATAGACAATAGCGAAAGCCGCAGATCATCGGCGTTTAAAAAGCGCAAATGCAGCTATAAGCATTTTCGATAAAGCGATTTCGGCTTGTTTCCTTTCCATTTTACCATTATATATCAATAGGTTACACACTTCTTATAGGTCGTCTCACTCTGATTTTTACCACCCCATATTCCTACTGACTTTCATCCATACATCAGCCATCGCATTCTAAAAGACTGATAGCCGCATACGGATTTACTTTCTTTACTTGCAAATTCTTGATTCAAAAATCGAATGGAAACGGGTTAATTAGATGGTAAAAACGCAAAGCGGGGCACCACGATGGGTGCCCCGATAAATTTGATACATATATATTGTGTCCAGTAAGTAGAGCCCGCAGTCGCTGCGGGTGTGCCGTTCCGCTACGGCAACTAATCGTGTTTCATATATTAATGAGGAGAAAAAGGGGAAAGTAACCCCTGTTTTGAGAAAAAAATCAAAAAAAGTTTGTTTAGACCTGTTAGATACGGGTGAGCTGGTGTAGTTTATTTGGTGGTATGAGAACAATCGGGTACAAAGTAAGCAAAAAGAGAGCATTTCCCGAGATGCCAATGACTGTCGGAATAGGTGGTTTTGAGACGCAAGAGGGATTTTATGTGAAAAAGTGCGACGAAAATCGGTGGTTATTTTCCTAAATTGTCCTAAAAGATTGTTTGAGCGTCTGCGCACACAATCTCCCGTTACATGGGGGATTCGAGGCGATTTTGGGGTAGGGGAGCGGTTTTTTGTAGAATGTGAAGAAATATTAACGGGCTGGTTTTCAGCCCTATTTTTTACTACCTTTGCATCACGAATATGAAACAAAGGCGCTGCAGGAGCGGTTTTCCTGGATAGAAACGCGCTATGGTGGACACCCCCTTTTGTCGGGTTTTCGGCCAAGTTTCAAAACCTTATTTTATGAAGCAATACAGAAAAGAGACCAAATTAGAGAGCATTGTCTATCAAGTCATCATCACGCTCACCCTCATTGCGCTGCCCGTCTTCGGCCATGCTGCCACGACGGAGCAAGCACTACCCGCCGAGGTAACGGAGACAGCGGGCGATGGAGACGGATTTGACTGGAACAAGCTCATCGATGCCATCGCCCATTTCGAGAGTAAGGGCAACGCCCGCGCCGTAAACGGACAGTATGTGGGCCTGCTGCAGATCTCGCCGGTGCTGGTCCGCGAATGCAACAACATCCTCAAGGCGCGCGGAGAGAGCAAGCGCTACACCCTCAAGGACCGCTACAACGCGGAGAAGTCGCGCGAGATGTTCGCCATCATCCAGTCGCACCACAACCCGTCCAACTCCATCGAGCGCGCCATCCGAATCTGGAAAGGTGGCATCGGATACAGCATCCGCAAAACACAAAACTACGTCAACCGCGTGCTTGAGCGCATGGGACTGTAGGCCGCCACTTGTTCTTCGTTGATAGGGTTGAGGGGGATCGCCTATGATTGTTGCGATCCATCCACGGCAAAGAATAACCGCTAAAAATGTGGCGGATTAGGAGGAACTAGAAGAAAAAATGAAGCGTCGGTGTTCATTTTTTACTATTTTTGTTAGGTTTTTGCGCAGAAAATATTACTTTTGCATCCGAAACATGGTCTTTCGGACACGCCTTGCGCACTCGTCGGCCTCCGTTTCGCCCCCAACGGGGGGACAACCCAGTTTGTTATCAATGAAAATTCAAAAAATGATCAACTACCGTATCCGTTCCATACGGATGCTTTTTGTCATACTTATGACCCTCGCTGCGGGTGCCCAGATGGCGCATGCAGCCAAGGGCGGACGCTCCGACTTCTACCAAAAATATATGTCGCGACCCTCCGAGGAGCTGATACGCATCGGCAAGGACTACCGCCTCAGGAAGAACAAGCCCGACTCGGCACTGCTCTTCTTCACCATCGTGGCAGGACGCTACACGCCCAACATGAGTGCAGAGGAGAAGAGAGAGGTGGTGGAGGCACTGAACATGAACTACTTCATCTACAGCTTCACCTATCTCAACTATCCCAAGGCTTACGAAAACCTGCTCCGCGCACACACCATCTCGAAAGAACTGGGCAAGACAAGTGCCGCACTCTACTTCAACCTCGGTTCCATGTACCAGCTTGTGGCAGGACAGGGACGACAGTGGAAACTCTACAGCAAAGCCCTGGACTGCTACCAGAAGGGTGTGCGCCTGGCCCTGGCGAAGAAGGACATGACCACCGCCGACATGGCTTTCACCAACATGACGACACTCGCCGACGTGGTGGGAGAGTTTGCCAACACGAAGAAGGAGTGGAACCTGTATCGCAAGGCACACACGAAACGCAACACGGAGCACTACAAGTATAACATCACCCTCTACGAAGGCACAAGACTGAAGATAGCGGGACAGCTTCAGAAGGCTGCCGAGGCCTACGGCCGGCTCATCGACATCGTGCCCGACACGGAGCGCAACTGCCGCCGCCGCGCATTGGCATTTGTGGAGGCCGCGGAGGTGCAACGACTCTTGCACCACTTCGACCAGGGACTGGCCCTCGTGGCGGAGGCGGAGAAACTCTATGTCAAATACAAGATTGGCGACGGCATGCAGAGCGTCTATCAGACCTACGCCATCTTCTATGAGGACATGGGGCGCAAGGCCGACTACGACCGCAGCATGTACCGATACTACCAGATCAACGACTCGCTAAAGGCATACTCACTGCCATCCAACGTGTTTAACATGGGTCTCAACGAGAAGGTGATCGAGCTCAACCAGGAGATGGACGGCATGAAAGAGCGTCAAACGCAGCACCGCATCTGGCTCATCGTGGCCGTACTGACCACGCTCTTCTTCGTCATCATCCTGCTCGTCGTGATGCGTGAGAACCGGGAGTTGCGCCGCCGCAACCTCGCTCTCTACCACCGAAGCTTGGAGGTTCTGAAGAGCGATGAAATGGCAGGAAAACAGCGAAAGACAGTCCCTGCACCCGCCGTGGAGGAGAACAATGCGGCTACGGCTTCTTCCAAATACCACCACAGTACGCTCTCCGATGCGGACAAAGACCGTATCGCACAACTCGTGCAGCAGGTCATGGAGCAGACCGAGGTCATCATACAGCCCGACTTCACGGTCGAAAAACTGGCGCAAAACATCAGTACGGGACAAAAGTATGTGTCGCAGGTCATCAACGAGACCTTTGAGTGCAACTTCAACACGCTGCTCGGACGCTACCGCATCCGTGAGGCTTGCCGCCGCTTCAACGATCCGCAACGCTACGGAAGCTATACCATCGAGAGCATCGCAAGGGATCTCGGGTTTAAGTCGCGATCTAATTTTGCCACCACTTTCAAGAAGCATACGGGTCTGAATCCGTCGGAATACCTGCGCCTGGCAAAGGAGAAAAACGGACTTTAATCCAGGATTTCATCTACCTCTGCTGCCTCTTGCTATTTACGGCTATTTTTGCCCGAAAAAAGTATGTTGACTTCATAAGCTGATGAATATAACTTCAGAGGCCTACGAAGTTAACTTCATCGGCTTATGAAGTTATATTCATCGGCCTCTGAAGTTAATATGCTAAAAAGGGGTGAAAAACTGCGTCTTTTG
>ENA-UOJT01000123-UOJT01000123.1-human-gut-metagenome-genome-assembly--contig:-C15-NODE-123-length-56478-cov-101.107811_pt1 | contig 56478 bp, 39 predicted proteins | sample MGYA00242357_ERZ723904 | MGnify/ENA metagenome assembly ERZ723904 | reverse complement strand
AGGGCTTGTTAGGGACTTGCACCCATTAGAATAAGCTCATGCCGAGCATACACGACAAAGGGTGCATCAGAACAACGGTCCTGACGCACCCTTTCTCATGCCTTGTGCTCTGAGGGGGAGGTTTAGTCCTCCATCAGTTTGCGGTAGCGCGTCTTCTTGATCTCGGTGTTGCCGAGGCGGCGCGCCTTGTTGATCTCGTAGTCGGAGTAGTCGCCCTCGAAGAAGACCACCTCTCCGTCGCCCTCGAAGGCGAGGATGTGGGTACAGATACGGTCGAGGAACCAGCGGTCGTGGCTGATGACGACGGCGCAGCCAGCAAAGCTGTCGAGACCCTCCTCCAGCGCACGGAGCGTGTTGACGTCGATGTCGTTGGTAGGCTCGTCGAGCAGGAGCACGTTGCCCTCCTGCTTCAGCGCCAAGGCCAGCTGCAGGCGGTTGCGCTCACCACCGGAGAGGACCTCGCAGAGCTTGCCCTGGTCGTTGCCCGAGAAGTTGAAGCGCGAGAGGTAGGCGCGGGCGTTGACGTCGCGGCCTCCCATGCGGATGGTCTCGTTGCCCTGCGACACCACCTCATAGACGGTCTTCTTCGGGTCGATGTCCTTGTGCTGCTGATCGACATAGGCCAGGCGCACGGTCTCGCCGACCTCGAAGCTGCCACCATCGACCTGCTCCAGTCCCATGATCAGGCGGAAGAGCGTGGTCTTGCCCGCACCGTTGGGGCCTATCACGCCGACGATGCCGTTGGGGGGCAGCGTGAAGTTGAGGTCGCGGAAGAGCACCTTGTCGCCGAAGGCCTTCGCCACATGCTTCGCCTCGATGACCTTGTTGCCCAGGCGCGGACCGTTGGGGATGAAGATCTCGAGCTTCTGCTCCTGCTCCTTCTGCTCCTCGCCGAGCATCTTCTCGTAGGCGTTGAGACGCGCCTTGCCCTTGGCCTGACGAGCCTTCGGGGCCATGCGCACCCACTCCAGCTCGCGCTCCAGCGTGCGGCGGCGCTTCGAGGCCGATTTCTCCTCCTGCGCCATGCGCTTCGTCTTCTGGTCGAGCCAGGACGAGTAGTTGCCCTTCCAGGGGATGCCCTCGCCGCGGTCGAGCTCCAGGATCCACTCGCTCACGTCGTCGAGGAAGTAGCGGTCGTGGGTGACGGCGATGACCGTGCCCTCATACTGCTGCAGGTGCTGCTCCAGCCAGTCGATGCTCTCGGCGTCGAGGTGGTTGGTGGGCTCGTCGAGCAGGAGCACGTCGGGCTTGGTCAGGAGCAGGCGGCACAGGGCCACACGGCGGCGCTCACCACCGGAGAGGTGGGTCACGGCGCTGTCGCCCGAGGGACAGTGGAGGGCGCTCATCGCACGCTCCAGGCGCGAGTCCATATTCCAGGCGTCGGTAGAGTCGATGATGTCCTGGAGCTCAGCCTGGCGGGCCATGAGCTTGTCCATCTTGTCGGGGTCGCTGTAGTACTCCTCCTGGCCAAACTTCACGTTGATCTCGTCATACTCGCGCAGCGCGTCATAGACGCCGCTCACACCCTCGCGGATGTTCTCCAGCACGGTCTTCGACTCGTCGAGGGGCGGGTCCTGGGGCAGATAGCCCACGGAGTAGCCCGGGCTCCACACCACTTCGCCCTGCGTAGGCTCGACAAGGCCGGCGATGATCTTCATCAGCGTGGACTTACCCGCGCCGTTGAGACCGATGATGCCAATCTTCGCGCCATAGAAGAAGGAGAGATAGATGTTGTTGAGAATCCGCTTCTGGTTCTGGGGGATGATCTGCGAGACTCCCACCATGGAGAAAATGACTTTCTTGTCGTCGGTTGTTGCCATGTCTTGTTGTCTTGTTGTATTGATAGATGGTGCAAAGTTACGAAATTATTTCCACCCAGAGAGGGGAGGGCAGAAAAAACCCTTTGGCCGTACCACCGGATCGCCCCAGGCGCGGGACAAGGAGGGGGTATCGCCAAAGGGCGACTTGCCAGCACAGGGACCCGGGAGACTGGGAGGGAGACGCCTTTGTCTCCCTCCAAGAGCGGATCCAACGTGCTCCTCGGCGCGATTAGTCGATCTCGCGGAGGATGGCCAGCATGTGATCCCAGACCATCTGCACGGTCGGGATGAGGAGACGCTCGTCCGGCGTATGGACGAAGCGGAGCGTCGGGCCGAAGCTGATCATGTCGATGCCGGGATACTTCTCGGAGAAGAGACCACACTCCAGGCCGGCGTGGATGCCGAGCACCTTCGGGTCGTGGCCGAAGAGCTTCTTATACTCCTGGATGGCGATGCGCTGGAGCTCAGAGTCGGCGTTCATCTTCCATGCGGGATAGCCGTCGTTCTGGATGACCTCGGCGCCTGCGAGCTCGAAGCAAGCCTTGACGGCGTTGGCCATGTTGCGCAGGTTGCTCATCACGCTGGAGCGCTGGCTGGAGACGAGCGTCACGGTGCTTTCGTCGCTCTGCACGCTGGCGATGTTGCTGGAGGTCTCTACGAGCCAAGCCAGCTCTTCTTCCTGGCAGTTGGTCAGCGGACCGTTGTCCACGGCCTGCAAGGCGAGGATGAGGTTGCGGGAGACGCTCTTCGGCATCACCTTCTGGGTCTCGCAGCTGTTGAGGGCCCACACCATCGTCGGATCCGTCACGTGGTACTCGTCCTCCACCTCGGGTGTGAACTTGTTCCAGTCGGCCTTCACCTCCTCCTTCTTGTCTGCGGGCACGCAGAAGACGATCTTGCCGTCGCGGGGGATGGCGTTGTGCATTTTGCCCGAGTTCCACTGGGCCAGGCGCAGATCCATCTTGTCCTGCTCCATATAGAGGAAGCGGGCGAGGATCTTGATGGCGTTGGCGCGCTTCTTGTTGATATCGTCGCCGGAGTGGCCACCGACGAGGCCCTTGAGGCTGCCCTCGAAGAAGAAGTAGCCCTCGGGAGCGTCCTCGCGCGTGAACTCATACTTGGCGGAGGTGTTGATACCGCCGGCGCAGCTGACGAAGATCTGACCCTCGTCCTCGCTATCGAGGTTGATGAGGTACTTGCCGCTCATGAAGCCCGGCTTCATGCCGAAGGCGCCAGTGAGACCCGTCTCCTCATCGACGGTGAAGACACACTCCACGGGACCGTGCTCGATGTCGTCGCTGTCCAGCAGGGCCAGCTCGATGGCGCAGCCGATACCGTCGTCGGCGCCCAGCGTGGTGCCCTTGGCCTTCAGCCACTCACCGTCCACATAGGTCTGGATGGGATCGTTCTGGAAATCGATCTCCACATCGACGAGCTTGTCGCAGACCATGTCCATGTGGCTCTGCAGGATGACGCAGGGCTTGTTCTCCATGCCCGGCGTGGCAGGCTTGCGGATGATGACGTTGCCAGTCTCATCGACCTTGGTCTCCAGGCCGCGCTCCTGACCGAATGCTTTCAGGTACTCGATCATCTTCTCCTCGTGCTTGGAAGGACGGGGAATTGCGTTGATTTTTGCGAACTGCTCAAAGACGCGAGCAGGCTTTAATTCTACGTTTGCCATAATTTAGATTGCTTTTATTTTGGTTTCTAACCGAATTGTCGTAACTTTGCGGTCGTTTATCGACTGCAAAAGTAAGAAAAATGGTTGAGACTATCTTATATAGCATGTTAATAATTGCTATTGCGGTGCTCTTACTGTGCGTAAGAGTGCTTTTCGTCAAGGGTGGAAAGTTCCATTCCATGCATGTACACGACAATGCCTACCTCCGCAAGAAGGGCATCCACTGCGTCGTGGACCAGGACAAGGAGGCACGCCAGGCCAACAAAGCCTATTAACGCTGCCCACACACTACGACAACAACAAAACAAAAAAATAGATATGAAGAATGTTTTCAGCAAACTGGCCGTGGTGGCAATAGCCGCGACGGCGCTCATGTCGTGCAACAATCAGCCGAAGCAGAACGACTCCAAGGCTGAGCCCGCGACACAGAAAGAGGCCCAGGCCGGAGGCCAGCAGATCGCCTACGTGGAGATCGACTCCATCATGAGCCAATACACCTACTGGAAAGAGGTGACGAAGATCATGAAGGCCAAGGAGGCCAACATCAGCAAGACGCTCAACGGCAAGCAGCAGCAGCTGCAACAGGCCGCCGCCAACTTCCAGCAGAACGTCCAGGCCAACAAATACACGCAGGCCCAGGCACAGCAGATACAGGCCAGCATACAGAAGCAGGCCCAGGACGCCGAGGCCCTGCAGCAGCGTCTCGGAGCGGAGTATCAGAACGAGGTGGCCAAGTATAACAAGGCCCTCGCCGACAGCGTCCACAACTATCTCGCTCAGTTCAACAAGGACAAGAAGTATGCCATGATCCTGGCCAAGAGCGGCGACAACATCCTCTACGCCGACAAGTCGCTCGACATCACCAACGAGGTGATCAAGGGCATGAACAAGGCCTACAAGGGCATGAAGAAATAAGGATCACGCCGATCCGCCTCTACACAAGACACCCACGATAGCCAAATGGCCGTCGTGGGTGTCTTGTTTTATAGTTGTCGATCGCAGCTTCACCCACAGGGGCTGGCTACTGCACGATCTTGAAGCGGACACGAAACTCGCGCTTCTCCTCGTTCCAGTTGGTGCCCAAGAGTTCGAAGCGGCCTATCTGCGCCGTGGACCGCACGTGCTTGCCGATGCAGGGGCAGACGTCATAGTCGCCGATGCGCACCAGGCGGATGGCCTCGGAGGCATTGGCCGGCAGGCGGTCGGCATCGACGCCCTCGGGCAGGTGGTCGCGATCGGTAAACTCATAGCTGACGGGCATGTCGAGAGCGATGAGGCGGTTCATCTCCGTCTCGATCTCCTTCTCCTCCTTGCGCGTGGGCTTGTGGTCGAGCTTGTAGGTGATCTTGCTCTTCTTGCGCTCCACGTGGGCGTTGTTGCTTCTCTGCGTGCCAAAGAGGCGGATCATCAGTTGGTTGAGCAGGTGCTCGGCGGTATGAGCCGGCGGAAACTCCTCCTTGTTGTGCTCGTTGAGTATCGGTTCTTGTTGCATCATCATTTTTGTTATTTTATTATAGGTATGATTCTTGTTGTTGCCGACTGAACGCGGAGGCCTCCAGGGGGCTCATGCCCTCACCACGTCCACCACGTGGCTGCCTGCGCCGATAAGGTCGGGTCGCTCGGAGACGACCTTCTGATAGGCAAGGAAGTGGGCGAAGGTCTCGTCGCTCATCCTGTTGAGGCGCGTGCGCATATAGTCGGCAGGACCATCGGGCGAGAAGATCGTCACGCGCTCCAGTCCAGCCTGGCTGTCGAGGCGGTCTATGTCCTCCAGCCGCACATAGTCGTAGAGCTCGCCCTCCTGCGTCTGGATATGGAAGTCGTGGTCCACGATGCCGCGCGCCAGGAAGTCGCCGATACGTTCCTCGTCGAAGCAGTAGGAGAGGATGCTATACTCGTTCATCAGGTAGGCCACGAAGATCAGTCCGCCGGGCTTCGTCACCCGTCGGGCCTCGCGCAGCGCCTTGAGTTTCTCCTCCTCGCCGATGAGATGATAGAGCGGGCCCAGCAGGAGCGTGGCGTCGGCCGAGTCGGAGAGAATGAAGGACAGGTCCCTGGCGTCGCCCTGCACCACGTCGGCCTCGGGATCGCGCTGGCGAAAAACCTCGATGTTGCGGCGTACCAGCTCCACGGCCTTCACCTTGTAGCCCTCGGCCATGAGGGCGGAGGCATAGCGGCCCGTGCCCGCCCCGATGTCGAGCAGCAACATCCCCGGACGCAGCAGGCGGCGCAGGTGGTACATGGTGGTCTCAAACTCCACGATGCCGTGACGGCGCTGCAGGCGCAGGTCCTCGGGGTGCTTGTTGTAGTGCTTCTCTATGTTGGATAGTGCCATAATCAGCTTGTTGTCGTTGCGGCCTTGATGGTCCTCACCACGCGGGCCGGATTGCCCACGGCGACACTGTTGGAGGGAATATCCTTCACCACCACGCTCCCCGCCCCGATGGTCACGTTGTCGCCGATGGTCACGCCGGGCAGGATCGTGGAGCTTCCACCTATCCAGCAGTTGTCGCCGATGGTGACGGGCTCGGCCCACTCGCGTCTCGTGTTGCGCTCCACGGGGTCGGTACTGTGGCAAGCCGTGTAGATGCTCACGTTGGGACCGATAAAGCAGTCGTCGCCGATACTCACCCGTGCCTCGTCGAGCACGGTGAAGTTGAAATTGGAGAAGAAGCGCTTGCCCACGAAGATATGCTTGCCATAGTCGCAATGGAACGGCTGGTTGACGAAGGTATCCTCGTCAGCTCCGCCGAGTATCTCGCGGATCATCTCGTTGCGACGCCTGGCGTCGGTGGGGCAGAGGCGGTTGTACTCCCAGCACTTGTCCTGGCAGGCATGCAACTCCCTGAGGAGCGAGGGATCCGTGGCGAGATAGACCTCGCCACGCTGCATTTTCTCATATTCTGTCATCTTTGTTCTTCTGCTTGCTCTTGTGCTAATCGAAACTTATCTATTGAGGCTCTTAGCGCTCACACCTTGTAGCGGACGATGGTGGCGCCATAGCCCTGGGTGTGGAGCGTGATCTCTCCGTCTCGATCCCAGCGGTCCGTGCGGCACTGGCCCGTCAGGAGGTCAAGCCCCTCGTATTCACCCTCGCCGATATGGAAGAAGTCGAAGGCGTGGGCAGGTATCCGGATCTGCGTCGTCCGTTGGTCTGCCGAGAAATTGACGTTGACAATCAGCAGTTCGTCGTCCTTCTTGCGCAGGAAGGCATACTGCCGCTGCGGGTCGAAGCAGGGCGAAGGAGCGTTGGCGTACATCAAGTCGAACAACTCGCCCTCACGCAGCGCCTTCTCCTCATTGGCAAGTCGCAGAATCTGCTGGTAGTCAGCCTCCAACTTCCGCTGGTCTACACCAAGGCTCGAACGGTCGAAATAGCCCTGATAGACGGCCTGCACGGTCCAGTAGTCGAAAATCGTACTGCGTCCATCGACACCCGAGAAACCCTCGTGGTCCATGCCGCGCTCGCCCCACTCCTGTCCGGCATAGACCATCACGGGATTGGTGCGCAGCCAGGCGCTCACCATCATTGCGGGCAGGGCCTTGTGGGCGTCGCCACAGAAGAAGTCGGAGGCGATGCGCTGCTCGTCGTGGTTCTCCAGGAAGTAGAGCAAGCGGTCGCGGATGTCGTCCGTGGCCTGCCACTGGGCCGTGATCTCGCTGGCCGCGCGCTGCTGGCAGACCACAGCCCGCAGGCAGTCGTACATGCCCACTTTGTCGTAGAGGTAGTCGAAGCCGCTGGCGATGTAGGCGCGATAGAGGGCGGGATTATAGACCTCGCCGATGAGGATGGCCTCGGGATGGGCGGCCTTGAGCTTCTGGGAGGCGTAGGACCAAAAGGCCGTCGGCACCATCTCTGCCATGTCGCAGCGGAAACCGTCCACGCCTTCGGCTGCCCAGAAGAGCAGGATATCGACCATCTTGGTCCACGTCGAGGGGATCGGGTCGAAATGGTGGCTGCCTCCTCCGGTGTAATCGACGCCATAGTTGAGCTTCACGGTCTCATACCAGTCGTTGACCCCTGGGTAAGGATGGAAGCAGTCGTTGCCCGTGCAGCGGGCAGGCCGCTCCTCATAGTCTTCTAGGTCGAAGGCGGGCTCCAGCGAAGCGCCGGGACAATAGTAGAAGTTGTTCTGCGGGTCGAAGTGCTTGGAGGTGTCGTCGTCCTGTCCAAGGTCACGCACGCCCTGGGGTTTGCAGATGCTCCTGTACTCGCGGGCCACGTGGTTGGGCACGAAGTCGATGATGACCTTCAGTCCTGCCTCGTGGGTACGCCTCACCAGGGCACGAAACTCCTCCATGCGGCGCGCCACGTCTTCGGCCAGGTCGGGGTCGATGTCGTAATAGTCAGCGATGGCGTAGGGCGACCCTGCACGTCCCTTCACGACCGACGGGTGCTGACGGGGAATGGCGTAGGCAGTGTAATCGGTGGCGGTGGCGTGGCGGATGACTCCTGTGTACCAAATATGCGTAATGCCCAGGCCGCGCACTTGGCGCAGCACCTGGGCATTGATGTCGTTCATCTTCCCCGCACCGTTCTCATCATAAGTTCCACCCTTCTTCCGGGTGAGGTTCTTATTGCCAAAGGTGCGGGTGAAGACTTGGTATATGAAGAGTCGCTTACTCGTTGACTCCATGAGCTTTCACCGTCTTGTCGATGCGGCCGATCATACCGCGGAGCGTCTTGCCCGGACCACACTCGACAAACTCGTCGGCGCCGGCAGCAATCATGTTCTGCACGCTCTCCGTCCATCTCACAGAGCTGGTGAGCTGGGCGACCAGGTTGGCCTTGATCTCCTCGGGGTTGGTGTGGGCCTTGGCATCGACATTCTGGAAGACCGGGCACTTCGGGGCAGAGAAGTGCATGTTCTCAATGGCCTCGGCCAGCTCGTCCTTGGCGGGCTGCATGAGCGGAGAGTGGAAAGCACCACCCACATTGAGCACCAGGGCGCGCTTTGCACCGGCGGCCTTCATCTTCTCGCAGGCCTCGTTGACACCATCGATCGAGCCAGAGATGACCAGCTGGCCAGGGCAGTTGTAGTTGGCGGGGACGACCACCTTGCCGCCCTTCGTCACCTCCTCGCAAATCTCCTCCACCTTGGCGTCCTCCAAGCCGATGATGGCGGCCATGGTGCCTGGATTCTGCTCGCAAGCCTTCTGCATGGCATTGGCACGGGCGGCCACCAGCTTCAGACCGTCCTCGAAAGCCAAGGCACCCGAGACAACGAGGGCCGAGAACTCACCGAGGGAGTGACCGGCCATCATGCTCTTCTTGAAGTCCTCGTCGAGGCAGGAGGCAGCGATCACGCTGTCGAGGAAGACGGCGGGCTGCGTCACCTTGGTCTCCTTCAGCTGCTCGTCGGTGCCGGCGAACATGATGGAAGTGATATCGAAACCTAATACCTCATTGGCCTGACGGAAAAGAAGACCTGCAAGATTGCTCTGGGCGTTGAGCTCCTTACCCATGCCCACATACTGTGAACCCTGACCGGGAAATACAAATGCTTTCATTACTCTGATTTTATCTTAATTACCTTAAATTTTTATATAAGGTGCAAAGTTATAGATTTTTTGTCAGAAAACGGTCATCCGACATGAAAAAAAATTCCAAAATTATATTTTCCAATCATAAATCAAGCGAGAAACGTCCACGGGATATGGAAAGACGGACTTGGAAAGATGATTTTTATACCATAATAATATCGTGTATTCGAAAATAATGTGGTATCTTTGTCCCCACGAATGATCAAAGTTGAGCCCAAATATCTCTTCCTGGCACGACGGAGGATCCTGCGCCGTGTCCTCCTCCCGCTCTTCGCCGTCCTGCCGACGGTGGCAGGGCTCGTGGGGTGTGGGGAGCAAGCTACGCAGGAGGCCGACCACTACAACGACCTGGCCTACTACTACCACTACCGCAGCCTCGACAGCACCACGGCCTATGCGCGCCGCGCACTCCAGGTGGCCCGTGGCGACGACGGCGTGATCGGCGAGTCGCTCAACAACCTGGCCTTCGTGGCCATCATGCGGATGGACTTCCCGCGCGCCAAGCAGCTCTGCGACTCCGTCAACACCATCACCGACGACCAGATCGAACTGCTCGTGAGCGACATCCTGCAGATGCGTATCTGCCAGCGAGAGTCGCGCAACAAGGACTTCTACGACTCCTACCAGCAGGCGGCCCAACGGCTGCGCCGCATCGACGAGACCTCCCTGGAGCTCACCCCGCGCCAGCAGCGGAGGATGGTCTATGCGCGGAGCGAATACCGCATCGTGGCCTCGGCCTATTTTTATTATGTGGGCCTCGACCGCCAGTCGGCACAGGCCATCAGCGGGATGGGGGAGGAGGACCTTGCCTCCGACACAGCCCAGCTCATCAACTACTGGTACTGCTACGGAGCGGGTGGACTGCTCACCAAGGGGTCGAGGGAGGAGATCTACCAGCAGGAGTTCGACTGCCTGATGCGTGCCTACCGCCTCGCCATGGAGTCGCGCTCCACGTTTTGGATCGCCAACACGCTCCAGGCTCTCAGCGAGCATCTGCTGCAGCGCCCTGACGGACCGCGCCTCATGGCCGACAACCCGCGCGACATCCGGCTCATCAACACCGACGCCATGCCCGACAGCCTTTTGGCGGGCAATCTGGCGGAACGGTCGCTCCACCTGTTCAGGCAGTTTGGCGACATCTACCAGAAGGCGGGATCGCTGCGAACGCTCGCCAACTGCTATTGGCAGATAGACGACTACCACTCGGCGCTGATCTGCCTGGAGAAGGCGCTCGAAGAGGACACCGTCATCAACCGCGCCCCCGACCTCGTGGCCTCGATACGCGAGCAGCTCTGCATCGTCTATTCGGCCGTCGATGACAAGCAGGCCAGCGACTACAACCGCAACCTCTACCTCGACCTGCAGGACCAGACACGCCAGGACCGCTACTACGAGGCGCGCGCCGACCAGCTCGACCGCACCTCGCATTCGCTCAACCTCATGTTGGCCGCCGTGGGCTTCATGATCCTCCTCATGGCGGGCCTCCTCGGCCTCTTCGCCTATCTGCGCAGCAGGGGAGGAGGAGAGGGAACGATCGCCCCGCTGCAGGCTTCGCTCAAGCGGTGGAAGGAGCGCGACGAGCAGCACCAGCGGGCGCTGGACGAACAGTATGAGGAGGTGGCGGAGCAGCTGGCCGTGAGCCGCCTCCACGTCGAGGCCAACAAGCAGCGCCACCTGGAGCAGCGGGCCAAGGTGTCGCTGGTCAACAGCGTGCTGCCGCTCATCGACCGCATGCTGATGGAGATAAGACGGCTGGTGGAGGACCACGAGCCAGCCACGCTGCGGGCAGAACGGATGGCTTATCTCGACGAACTGCTCCAGCAGATCAACAGTTCCAACGCCATGCTCACGGAGTGGATACAACTGCGGCAGGGCAAACTCTCCGTCCGCGTCGAGAGTTTTCCGCTCCAGCCGCTCTTCGACCTCGTGGCCAAAGGTCAACCGGAGTTTCGGATGAAGGCGATCCGCCTCAGCGTCGATCCTACTGGCGCCTGGGTGAAAGCCGACCGCGTGCTGACGCTCTTCATGGTCAACACCCTGATGGACAACGCACGCAAATATACGGACGAGGGGGGCACGGTGAGGGTCTCGGCCCAGGAAGCCAGCGACTACGTGGAGGTGAGCGTGGAGGACACGGGCTGCGGAATGTCGGAGGACCAGGTGGCCCACCTCTTCGAATATAAGCCCATCAGCGACGAGCAGGTCTCGGCCCAAGCCGTCGCCTCGGCGCGCCGATCCCATGGTTTCGGCCTCATGAACTGCCAGGGCATCATCAACCATTACCGCAAACTCAGCCAGCTCTTCACCGTCTGCACGCTCCAGGCCGAGAGCACGCCGGGCAAGGGGAGCCGCCTCTTCTTCCGCCTGCCCAAGGGGGTGGTACGACATCTGATCCTCCTGCTGCCAGTCCTCGCCTGCTGCCTGTCGGCTTCGGCCACGAAGCTCTCGCCGTCGCAACAAGCGCTGCTGCGCGAGGCCGGCCTCTACGCCGACTCGGTCTATCATAGCAACATCGCCGGCACCTACCGCAAGACGATCCGCCACGCCGACAGCTGCTGCGCCGTCCTCAACCGCTTCTACCGCACGGTGCGCCCCTATGGCTATCCGCTGCTCTCGCTCTCGGCGCAGGGCAAGGTGGAGGTGCCGGAAGTGAAATGGCTCCACGAGGGCATCCCGGTCAACTACGACGTGATCCTCTCCATGCGCAACGAGGTGGCCGTGGCGGCCCTGGCGCTCCACGAGTGGGAAATGTACCAATATAATAACAAGGCCTACACCCAGCTCTTCAAGGAGTCGTCGGCCGACCAGTCGCTACCAAGCTACTGCACGATGATGCAACGGTCGGAGGCCAACAAGCATGTGGCCATCGCGCTGCTCGTGCTCCTGCTGCTGATCATAGGGCCGGCCTACTACTTCATGTACTACCGCCACTGGATCAGTTTTCTGCTGAGCGCCGACCTGGTGCGCCGACTGACGGAGACGCTTCTCTCCGACGCCCCGGCCATGGAGAAACTCAAGGCTGCCGAGGCCGTGGCCCACGAGCCGCTGCCAGCCGCGCTGCAGACGCTGGTGGAGGAGATCCGCACAACGCTGAAGACTTCCGCCGAGGTGGAACTTGTCGGCAAGGAACGCATCCGGCTGCTGGAGGAGCAACTGGGGCGGTCCGAACTGGAGGACGAGCGGCTCCACCTAAGCAACAGTACGCTCGACAACAGTCTCTCGACCCAGAAGCACGAGACGATGTACTATCCCTCGCGCATGGCGCTCCTTCTCGAAGAGGGCGAAGGGAGACTGCACGACATCGAGGAACTGACGGCCTACTACCGCGACCTCTACCAGCTGCTCTGCCTGCAGGCCATGGGGCAACTGGCTCTCGTACCGCTTGCGGGGCGCGCCGTCAGTCTGGGTGAGGTTCTGCCCGCGTCGACGAGGGTGGGCGACTGGCCAGGTGGATCGCAGGCACAAGGGCGCAACGAGCGACTGGTAGGCGACGCAGAGATGCTGCGCTATCTCTTCGAACTGCTGCGCAAGGAGAATGGAGGACGGCCGCTGGAGGTGGAGTTGGCGCGCAAGGGCGACGACTACCTCTTGCTGCGTATGGCCATCGAGGGACTGGAGGCGAGAGCAGAGGGGGCGGCGAATCTGTTCACGCCCAGCATGAAGAATCTCCCCTACCTGCTCTGCTCACAGATCGTGCGCGACAATGGAGAACTCACCAACTGCCGGGGCTGCGGCATCGTGGCCACGCGGCAAGACAATAAGACCTATTTAACAATTACATTGGCAAGATGGAAAAATTCAAAGTCATCATCGTAGAGGATGTGCCCCTGGAACTGAAAGGCACGGAGGGCATCCTGCGCAACGATATTCCCGAGGCGGAGATCATCGGTACGGCTGCCAGCGAGCAGGCCTACTGGCGCCTCATCAAGGACCACCAACCCGACCTCGTCCTCCTCGACCTCGGACTGGGCGGATCCACAACCGTCGGCGTGGAGATCTGCCGGCAGACCAAGCAGCAGTTTCCCGCCATGAAGGTGCTGATCTTCACGGGAGAGGTGCTCAACGAGAAACTATGGGTCGATGCGCTCGACGCAGGGGCCGACGGCATCTCGCTCAAGAGTGGCGAACTGCTCACCCACGACGACGTGATGAGCATCATGGGGGGCAAGCGGCTCGTCTTCAACCAGCCGATACTGAAGCGCATCGTGGACCGCTTCAAAGAGAGCGTGGGCAAGCAACTGGCGCACCAAGAGGCCCTCGTGGGCTACGAGATCGACGAGTATGACGAGCGCTTCCTGCGCCACCTCGCCCTCGGCTACACGAAGGACCAGATAGCGCAGCTCCGCGGAATGCCCTTCGGCGTGAAGAGCCTGGAGAAGCGACAGAACGAACTCGTGCAGAAACTCTTCCCCGAGGGTGGCCGCGGAAGCGGAATCAACGCCACGCGCCTCGTGGTCCGCGCCCTCGAACTCCGCATCCTCGACATCGACAATCTCTATCCCGATGAGTGAGACGCCTTCTGCCGAACGCCATAGCAGGGCGAAGGCTATCTATGGCCTCGCCGTCTTCCTGCTCGTGACGGCCCACGGCCTCGTCCTCATCCTCTCGTGGCTGATCAAGGCCGTCAGACCCGACTGGCCGCTGCGGCCGCTGCTCTCCGAGGAGGGGGTGCGCTGGCTCTTCGGCCATTTCACGGACAACCTCCTCTCGCCGCTGCTCGTCTGGCTGCTGCTGGGCCTCTGCGCCGTCTCAGCGCTCCGTGGCAGCCATCTGCCAGGAGCCATCCGCCGACTGAGGTCGTGGCCGACGATGGCCTACCGCGAGCGGCTCGCACTAAGGAGCGTGCTCTTCGAAGTGCTCCTCGTGGCGGCAGTTCTGATCCTGCTGACCGTGCCCTCCCACGCCATCTTGCTCAACGTCAGCGGCAGCCTCTATCCAAGCAGCTTCTCGGCAAGCATCTTCGCCGTCGGCTGCCTCACGGTCATCACGGCCTCGCTGACCTACGCCATCATCGGGGCCGACGGCAAGAAGTCGGGCAGCATCTTCCACATCCTCACCGACCATGCCGACGGACTTTGGCTGCTACCGATCTACATCCTCACGCGCCAGCTCTGGTGCATGATCGCCTACGTCCTGGGATGAGACCTGTACTGACACAGGGAGAATGGTCCGAAGTTTGCAAGGATACATCGGTAGACATCTTTTAGCTTTTCTCTCGCAGAAACATCTAAATGCTACAAGTATTTGAGTTTCAGCCGAAAAGTTAATTAAAATATTGTATTACGAGAAATAATTTGCGATAAAATACTGAAATCCGAGAAATAAATAGAAGAAGGCCGCGCAAGCTTGCGTCAAGAATTGCCATCGGCAACTTCGTTTCGGTTTGTATGTTTTTCTTCTTTTCTCATATTTTTTAGGGAAAAAATTTGGTTGGGTCGATGAATATCGTTAAATTTGCAATCGGAAATATAAATCAGTTTAAACAAAAGAACGAAGCCTATCGAAGCAGCATTACTTCATAACAAATAAAATTGGATCATGGAGAATCTGAACTTGATGACCGACGAAGAGTTGGCCATTATGTATGTAGATGGTGACAACAAGGCTTTCGATCTTTTGCTTAGCCGCAATCAAGAGAAGTTGTTTACCTATATATTGTTTGTCGTCCGCGACCGCGAGATGGCGAACGATATGTTCCAAGAGACCTTCTTCAAGGTAGTCTCCCGTCTGCAACAGGGCAAGTACATCGCCAACGGCAAGTTTAGTGCCTGGCTGATGCGCATTGCCCACAACGTGATCATGGATTGGTATCGCCAGCAGCGCGCACAGAACATTGTCGATGCGCCGAAGGAGAACGACCTCTCCAACGTGGGCTCCACGCTCCTGGAGAGTTCGCGCGAGGGAGAGTTGGTCAACAACCAGGTCATGGAGGACGTGAGGCGGATGATGAGCCATCTGCCTGCCTCTCAGCGCGAAGTGGTGTTCATGCGCTTCTACCAGCAGATGTCATTCAAGGAGATAGCCGAGGCTACGGGGGTCAGCATCAACACGGCCCTCGGACGGATGCGCTATGCCATCCTCAATCTTCGCCGCATGACGCGCGAGCACCAGCTCACGCTGCAGATGGCGTAGCCTTTCTCTTATTGAGAGCCGTTATTATAGAGAAAATAGTGTAGTCGATTTTATAGGAGAAAAGGCGTAGCCGCGCCCATCCAAATACACATCGCCGCTCCCCACAACCTCTCTTTCGAGGCGCAGGGAGCGGCGTTATGTTTATTGCTGGCGAGTATTGCTGGCGAATCAGATCGTAGCGGGGTGGGGACTACTTAGCCGATCAGAGCACCTTGAGGTCGTGGATGGTCTTGATGGGGTCGGCCGACTTGAAGACGTAGCTTCCGCTGACCAGCACGTCGGAACCAGCCTCAACCAGTCGCGGAGCCGTCTCGCCCTGCACGCCACCATCGATCTCTATGAGCGCCTGGCTGCCCGACTGGGCAATCATCTCGCGAAGGCGTCCCACCTTGCCGATGGTGTTCTCGATAAACTTCTGTCCGCCGAAGCCGGGATTCACGCTCATCAGGAGCACCAGATCCACATCGTTGATGATGTCTTCGAGCACGCTGACGGGCGTCGAGGGATTGAGGGCCACGCCAGCCTTCATTCCGGCGGCATGGATCTCCTGCACCGTTCTGTGGAGGTGTCTGACGGCCTCGTAGTGGACCGTCATGAGCATGGCGCCGCTGTCGGCAGTCTGGCGGATGTAGTTCTCCGGATGCTCGATCATGTAGTGGACATCAAGCGGCTTCTTGAGCACCTTGGCCACGGCGTTGAGCACGGGAAATCCAAACGAGATGTTGGGCACGAAGATGCCGTCCATCACGTCGATGTGGAGCCAATCGGCCTCGCTGACATTGATCATTTCGGCCTCGCGCTGGAGGTTGAGGAAATCAGCGGAAAGGAGTGAGGGGGATATTAATACAGACATTTTGATGATGAAATATCACGGTGACAGGTTTATTTTTTGCCACCGTGATGAGGTTAGACATTTTCATGGATAGCCCAGCTGACGTCTACTTGCGCCATCAGTTGAGCGTGAAGGGGATAGCGCGCCCATCGATGCGGGCCACGCGGTACGTGTAGGCCATTTGGCGGATCAGACGGAGCGTAAACTCCGTGGGCTTGTTTTCTTCTGATGTAAAGATGGTCATAGGCAGCTTTTTTTGATAGTTTCTATGATTTAAACGAAACAAAGGTGTTATTATTATGTGCCGACACGACTTTTTTCATGGTAAATATGTAACTTTGTGGCCAAATCTCACAAATGACAGATATGATCATCGCTATCGACGGCTTTTCTGAGGCCGACAACATCAAGGAAATCTCACGTCTGGGCATCGACTGGATCGGTCTCGACTTCGTGGCCGACAGTCCGCGGAGGGTGCGCCAACTGGCTTCTCTCTCCGGCATGCTGCCCGACAGTCCGCTGCTGGAGTGCGCCGGCCTGGCTCCTGGGTCGCGGCTGATGGGTGTCTTCCGCGACGAGATGCCCCAAACCATCGTCACCAGCATCTACAATTTCCACCTCGACCTCGTGCGCCTCGAAGGCGAGGAATCGACCGTCCTCATAGACAACCTGCGGCGCACGGTCGATCCCGACATCCGCCGCGGACTGCAGATCGTCAAGACCTTGCGCATCGAGCGACGCGAAGACCTGCTGCGCGCCGCCGACTATGCGGGCCACGCCGACTACCTGCTCCTCGACCCCGTAGAGGCCGCCCAAGAGTGGTTGACGGACTGGGAAGCCCCCGTGCCCTTCCTCCTCCGTAGAGGAAAGAAGGAGGCCGAGGGATCGTCGCTGCCCGACTTCCACCATCCGCGCCTCGCTGGCTACTGCCTGGGCGAGGAGATGGAACAGGCACCAGGACGCATCGACGCCACCAAGGTCCAACGACTGCTGGACAACCTTTGATCGCATATAGGCACGCAACACGCAGATAGGCACGCAATAGGCACACGCCGTATAGATTTAGGCACGCGCCATGTAGATTTAGGAAGGCCCCGCGCAGATATAAGCCGCGCCACGCAGATTATAGGCAGGCGAAAAGCCCACCAAGCACGCATGGCGCAGGCCCGTCTGCGCTATTTGATGAATTTGGCTTTGCAGAACGGACAATTGTCGTACTTCTGCAGTTCCTCGTAGTTCATGGAGAAGCTGTGGCTGCAGTTGGGGCAGGAGTAGTCGTGGCGAAACTTGTCGTTGATCTTTTTCTGCTCGATGGGCACGCGCGAGGCGTCTCTCCAGCGCTTGATAAAGATGAGGAGGACGAACACGGCGGCTATGCAGTACAAGGAATTTCTGATGATCCCGTCGCCTCCAAACACAAAGGTATAGACCATGGCGCCGATGGTAAAAATACCCATACTCGACGCGATGGCTACAAACCGTGCGCTTTTGATCTTTTGGTTGATGATATACTCCTCGTGGTCTTCCCACACCTTCGACAGTGGGCGGATGTCTGCCGTCTTCGGTACCGCCTTGTCGATGGCCGCGAAGACCGCCTTCGTATCGACCTGGTAGCGGTCCGTGCCCAGTGCCAGGGAGTCTTCCCGCCGCATGGCCTTTTTCTCCACGCCTACATTATTTATATAGGTGATGTTGGCAGCCTTGAGGTTTTCTACGAGATAGGTGCCGCCCTCCGTCACCGTGATGCGGCAGTGTTGGCGCGAGACGGTCTGCGGCACGCTGCCCGGCGCACCCAGGCGCAGTGTCTGCTGTCCGATGATGACATTTAGTTGCGAGGTTTTAGCGTCGCGTCCGATGATGATTTGCATGGCTTTTTATTTCTTTTCAGTGGATAGTGTGATGAGCGCCTTGAGTTGCTTGAGCGCATCGCGCGAGATGGGTAGCTGGAAGGTGAAGCGGTCGTAGTCGGTGATGACCAGTCGCTGCTTGGGAATGTTCACCTTGCAGATATAGCGCTTGTTGACGATAAATCGCTTGCCGATACGGATGAAGGTTGTGGCCTCGTTGCCCAGCTGCTTGTCGAGGGCATGTTCGAGGTTGGTGAGGTTCATGCCGATCGGACTGCGCAGTTTGTTGGCCGTGACCACGTTGCAATAGTTGCCATCGCTCTCAAAGTAGGCGATTTCGGTGATGCGGAGCCTGAGCAGCTCGTCGCGTGAGTTGAAATAGATGTACTCCATCATGCTGATTCGTCTATAGTCGTGTCCGAGTTCCCCGGTTGTGGGCACGCTCTTGGAAGAAATTCTGTGTGCGGCAGGGTGGTGTGGGGAAGTGTACTGCCCGCCGTTGGCTTGGCTGGTTCGTCGGTTTTCGCGCCGCGTCCAGCATCGTGCCACGAATGATTTGGTGTGTGCCGAAAGAGGATGGGGCCGTGTCCATAAACCAATAATCTTCGCATTCGACAGGGCAAAGTTACAAAAAAATACTCAGTTTTACATTCTTTTATACCGTTTTTTTAGGTCAAAATCGTCTTTACCCTCCCTAAATTCACCATTTTCACATCTCTTTTCCTCCTTTTTTCGCATTTCGTACCCCAAAACCCACCTTTTGACTAAAAAAGAAGCGAATAATTTGTCCATGTGGCAACAAAAGCCGAAATTTGCAACGTAAACAGAAATAAACAACCATTAATTCATACGATTATGATGACAAGCGACGACACCCAGTTGTTGGGTAAGAACACCCAGGTAGAGAATCCGCAGAACGAGCAGACTGCTCCTGTGGCAGAAGAGACCTCTGAGAAGCAAAGCGCCACATGGAAGAAGGTGGCCATCGGTGGCACCTCCGGCATTCTGCTCGGTGCCGGTGCGCTCTATGCCGTCAACGCGATGGCTGGCGAGACCCAGGCCGACGCCGCCGATCCCGCTACGGCTTCCCCCCAGGCTGCTGGCAGCGCCGTGGCGACAGTGGAGGACGACATGACCTTTGCCGAGGCCTTCCAGTCGGCCCGCGCCCAGGTGGGCCCCGGTGGCGTCTTTGAGTGGCACGGTGGCGTCTATGGCACCTACACCGCCGACGAGTGGAACGCCATGTCTGCCGAGGACAAGGCCGCCTTCACCCAGACTGCCATGTCCAACGTCCACCCCCACAGTTATCAGCCCACCGCCCACACGGCCGTCCATCAGACCGACGTGGAGGTTCACCGCGAGGTGGTCTATGAGCGCGAGACCGTCAAGGAGCCCGAGCATGGCCATTCGGGCCGTACCGCCGAGGATGGCAGCCATGTGCGCACCGCCACCCCCGCCACCCCCGCGAGCCATGAGGAGCCCTTCGTCCAGGAGACGGAAGACGTACACATCGTCGGCCAGACCAAGTTCCAGGGCCACCAGGCCGTCATCCTCGACCTTGACGGCGATGCCCAGCCCGACGTGGCCGTCACCGACGTCAACGACAACAACCAGCTCGACGACCAGGACGTCCTGATCTTCCGCGACGGCACCACCATGACGCGTGGCGAGCTCGCACAGAGCATGTCCGAGGACGAGACGGGCGACGTCACCCCGCAGACGGAGCACCAGCCCGACCACACCGAGGGCTATATGCAGACGGCCTATGAGGGCGCAGAGCCCGATGGCACAACCGACGGCTACGATGGCATGACCGACGGCTACGACGGCGCGCAGGAGGATCCCTACCTCCACCAGGCTTCCTACTCTGAGGATATCAATACGGCCAACGACGAGGGCATGATGGATCCCAACCTCCAACAGGCTTCCTACTCCGAGGATCCCGCAATGGGCTACGACGACCCCAACCTCGGCGTGGACGGCGTGGACGGCGTGGACGACGCTGGTACTGACATGCAATATATCTAAATAAACGGCTATGGAAGTAAAGCGCGTAAAATGCTCCAATTGTGGCATCATCCTCGAAGTGAAGAACTCGAAGAATGAGGCTGTCAAACTGATCACGTGCCCGCAGTGCAAAGCACCGCTGCGGGTGCGCTTTCAGCCGCAGCAACCCCTGGAGGTGGAGACCATCTTGCCCGGGCGTCAGCAGCGCGTGGCACCACAGAACGACGGCGAGACGCTGCTGGGAGGGCGCCAGGACAGCGAGCGGACCATCCTCAGCCAGGGACGCCAGCAGGGCGCGGCCACGGCTTGCCTCGTTCTGGCCGGCCAGCAGTATGTGCTCCGCCAGGGTGCCAACACCGTGGGCCGCAAGGCGCAGACCTCGCAGGCCACGCTCCAGTTGCCCGTCTCCGACCCCTACATGAGTCGCCACCACCTGCAGATCACGGTCTCCGTCCTGCCCAATGGCAAGCTCAAGGCCGTCATCAGCAACGACCGCAACAAGAACATCACCTCCATCAACGGCGTGGAACTGCCCCACGACGAAGCCATCGTCCTCTCCAACGGCGACCGCATCGTCATGGGCAAGACCACCGTAGTCTATCAAGAAAGATAATCCCCCCTCAACGATTTCACATGAAAATAGCAATCAGACAGCCCCAGGCCATCTATGAGCTCGGGCAGCGAGATAACCAAGAGGACAGCATTTGGCCCTTGCAGGGACAGGCTACCGATCAGGACTTCTTCTTCATCCTCTGCGACGGCATGGGAGGCCACGAACATGGCGAGGTGGCGAGCCGCATCGTCAGCCAAAGCCTTGCCCAGTATCTGCGCGACCACGTCAATCCCGAGGAGATCGTCTCCGACCAGGTGCTCGGCGAGGCACTGGAGGCGGCCTACCAGGCCCTCGACCAGGCCGACGACGAGGCTGCCAAGAAGATGGGAACCACCCTTTGCCTCCTCCTCTTCCATCGTGGCGGACTGACCACGATGCACATCGGCGACAGTCGCATCTACCACGTGCGCCCCTCGGCCAAGAAACTCCTCTACCAGAGCAAGGACCACTCCCTGGTCTATGACCTCTACCAGGCGGGCGAGATCAGCTACGAGGAGATGGCCACGTCGCCCCAGAAGAACATCATTACCCGCGCCATGCAGCCCGGCAAGGACAACCGCTGCAAGCCCTCCGTGGTCCATATCACCGACCTCAGGCCCGGCGACTACCTCTACATCTGCAGCGACGGCATGCTGGAGCAGATGGACAACGACGCGCTCTGCCAGTTGTTCTCCTCCCAGGACTCCGACGAGGCGAAGCGCCAGCAGCTCGTCGAGGCCACGAAGGGCAACAAGGACAACCACTCGGCCTACTTCGTCGGCATAGCGAGCGTCTCCTCGGGCGAGGGCGACGAGTCGCTGCTGGACGACGAGCAGACCTCCAAGGACAACGCGCTCAACATCCGTCCCGTCTTCGAGGCCGAGGAGGTGGCGAGCGACGTCGAGGAGGTGAGCGTCGTCGAGGAGACTCCCAGGGTGGGCCAGCCCCTCCGCCCACAGCCCCAGGCTCCGAAGGGCGGCAAGGGCAAGCTCGTGCTGGGTGCCGCCGCTGCCTTAGTGGCCCTGGCCTGCGCCTACTTCTTCCTCACGCCGAAGGAGGAGAAGGCCGCTGCGCCCCTCGTGCCCCATACGGAGAAGATCGGCGACAGTCCCTCGCGACAGTCCGCAGACCCCGCACGCGAGACGGTGGCCCGAGAAGTGAGGGTCGATCAGCCCGCCAGCAGTAGTAGCAAGAGCGAGACGACCGTGCGCCGCGAGACTGCGCCGCAGAAGGCCAGCCCCGCCGAACCACAGAAGAATCCTACTTCCGGCAAGGCTGACCCGAAGAAGGACGGAAAGGCCGACAAAGCGGGCAGCACGCTCGAAAGCAGCAAGGGGGCCAAGACACTTCCTCCTCCCAGCATGAGGCAGAGGGAAGCCGAAGACCCCATCGACGCAGCCCGCGAAAAACTGAAGGGAGCGCCGCAGGGTGGCCAGAAGCAGAAGGGTGGTCAGAATCTGAAAGGCAAACGGGCGGAGGGCATTTCCGTCTGACGAATCTTTCTCGCACTTTCCATTCACCACCTCGCATCATGACCAATCGATCCGCCCAAGGACAGTAGATTCCCCGGGCGGAGACAAAGAAAAAGAAAATGAGCGATACGATCAACCAGTCCAATATGCTGCGTGTGGGCACGATCCTGCACGGCACCTACCGCGTCGATGGCTACTTGGCATCGGGTGGTTTTGGCAATACGTACGTTGCCACCAACATCCAGTTTGGTGAGCGCTACGCCATCAAGGAGTTCTTCCTCAAGGGCGTGACGGAGCGCGACGAAAACACGACCACTATCAGCGTCAGCAACCAAGAGAACGTTGCCACCTTCGAGGCCCAGCGCGACAAGTTCAAGAAGGAGGCCGTGCGCCTGCGCAAACTCTCCAGTCCTCATATCGTCTGTGTACACGACCTCTTCGAGGAGAACGGCACGGCCTACTATGTCATGGACTTCGTCGATGGCGAGAACCTCCGCGACTATCTCAAGAAGGTCGGCCACCCGCTCGACGAGGCTACCGTCTGGCAGGTCTTCGACCAAGTGCTCGACGCGCTGGAGGTGGTCCACAGCCACGGTCTCTTCCACCTCGACCTCAAGCCTGCCAACCTGATGATGGACCAGCAGGGTGGGGTGAGACTCATCGACTTCGGTGCAAGCAAGCAGATGAAGGCGGGCAGCGGGGCAACGACCTCCACGGCCGTCAGCTACACCAATGGCTACGCACCGCGCGAGCAGATGGAGCAGGCCCTCGACAAGTTTGGTCCCTGGACCGACTTCTACGCCCTCGGCGCCACGCTCTACTTCCTCCTGACGGACCAGAAGCCGCCGCTGCCCTCGGATATTGACGACGACATGACGGACGACAAGCACGAGGCCCTCGCCATGCCCGACAGCATCAGCGACCGGCTGCGTCGGATGGTCCTTTGGCTGATGGCCACTGACCGTCGCAAGCGCCCGCAGTCAGTAGCCGAGATACGCCGCGTCCTCAACCTGAAGGCAGAGGAGAAGCCTGACGACCCAGCCAAGGGCGAAGAGGGCGAGAACCCTGCTGTCAACGGCAAGACGGAAGGTACTTCCTCCAACAGTCCTTCAGCAGCCTCCAACGATCCTCCCACGACGGACAACCCCTCCGCGGCGGACGACGAGACCGAGATCGTCCAGGATGATCCCACGGTCGAAGTAGAGGAGAAGAAGAGTTCGAAGTGGAGATGGGTCCTCGTGGTCCTGATCTTTGCCGTCATCAGCGTCTTCGGCGCTAAGTACTTCATGTCTCTTGGTCAGGATACTGCCCCGGCCACACAAGAACCCGACTCCACAGTGGTCGATTCTACCGTCGTCGAGCAGCAACTGACTCCTGCCGCCGACCAGCAGCAAGCCACAGCTACTCCGGCTGCTACAGGCAAGACCAGCGCCGCCCCCGAGGCAGCAGCCACCAATGCAACTCCGAAGAAGAAGACTCCGAAGCACGAGAGGCCTTCCCAGAAGAAGGGCAGCCCCGCCGACCCGAAGAAGGACAGAAAGGCCGAAAAAACGGGCAGCACGCTCGAAAGCAGCAAGGGGGCCAAGGCGCTTCCTCCTCCCAGCATGAGGCAGAGGGAAGCCGAAGACCCCATCGACGCAGCCCGCGAAAAACTGAAGGGAGCGCCGCAGCGTGACCAGAAGCAGAAGAGCAAACCAGCGGAGAGCACTCCTGTCTGACGAATCTTTCCCACACTTTCCATTCACCACCCCGCATCATGACCAATCGATCCGCCCAAGGACAGTAGATTCTCCGGGCGGAGACAAAGAAAAAGAAAATGAGCGATACGATCAACCAATCCAATATGCTGCGTGTGGGCACGATCCTGCACGGCACCTACCGCGTCGATGGCTACTTGGCATCGGGTGGTTTTGGCAATACGTACGTTGCCACCAACATCCAGTTTGGTGAGCGCTACGCCATCAAGGAGTTCTTCCTCAAGGGCGTGACGGAGCGCGACGAAAACACGACCACTATCAGCGTCAGCAACCAAGAGAACGTTGCCACCTTCGAGGCCCAGCGCGACAAGTTCAAGAAGGAGGCCGTGCGCCTGCGCAAACTCTCCAGTCCTCATATCGTCTGTGTACACGACCTCTTCGAGGAGAACGGCACGGCCTACTATGTCATGGACTTCGTCGATGGCGAGAACCTCCGCGACTATCTCAAGAAGGTCGGCCACCCGCTCGACGAGGCTACCGTCTGGCAGGTCTTCGACCAAGTGCTCGACGCGCTGGAGGTGGTCCACAGCCACGGTCTCTTCCACCTCGACCTCAAGCCTGCCAACCTGATGATGGACCAGCAGGGTGGGGTGAGACTCATCGACTTCGGTGCAAGCAAGCAGATGAAGGCGGGCAGCGGGGCAACGACCTCCACGGCCGTCAGCTACACCAATGGCTACGCACCGCGCGAGCAGATGGAGCAGGCCCTCGACAAGTTTGGTCCCTGGACCGACTTCTACGCCCTCGGCGCCACGCTCTACTTCCTCCTGACGGACCAGAAGCCGCCGCTGCCCTCGGATATTGACGACGACATGACGGACGACAAGCACGAGGCCCTCGCCATGCCCGACAGCATCAGCGACCGGCTGCGTCGGATGGTCCTTTGGCTGATGGCCACTGACCGTCGCAAGCGCCCGCAGTCGGTAGCCGATATACGCAGCATCCTCAACCAGAAGGCAGAGAAGAAGCCTGCCGACCCAGCCAAGGGCGAGGAGGGCGACGACGTTACAATTGTGCTGCCTAAGTCGGACCAGGACAAGGTGAGCGACGACCCCGCTGCCAACGGCGAGACGGGTGATGCTTCCTCCGACAGTCCTTCAGCAGCCTCTGACGATTCTTCCACTACGGACAACCCCTCCGCGGCGGACGACGAGACTGAGATCGTCCAGGATGATTCCTCGGTCGAAGTGGAGGAGAAGAAGAGCTCGAAGTGGAAATGGATCCTCGTGGTCCTGATCTTTGCCGTTATCGGCTTCTTCGGCACCAAGTACTTCTTGTCTCCTGGTCAGGATACTGCCCCGGCCACATCAGAACCCGACTCCATAGTGGTCGATTCTACCGTCGTCGAGCAACAACAAACTCCTGCCGCCCAGCAGCAAACCCCTGCTGCTCCTGCTGCTACAGTCAAGACCAGCGCGGCCAGCGACTCAGCAGCCGCCTATCCGGCTCCGAAGAAGAAGGCTCCGAAGCACGAGAGACCCTCTCAGAAGAAGAAGAGTGGCAGACAGTACCACTACGACTACGACGAGCCCTACCGTCCGTCCACTCCCTCGAAGAATCCCACTTCGGGCGGCAGCAGCGAGAGCTACGGATCGGGATCGGGCAAGAATCCTTCCTACGGATCGAGCTCGACCTCGTCTTCTAAGAAGGAAAACACGGCTGGCGACTCCTCTTGGTAGAAACCCTACGCCCAGCAGGCGCCTCTTGGCAGGCGGCCTAATCATCAACAAACAGGCGACGCACCCCCGGGTGTGTCGCCTGTTTGTTGATGAGGAAGGAAGGGCGGTGCTACCGCACGAAACCCACCTGCTGGCGGTCGATCTCGAAACTGCCGACGCGCACCATTTTCTTTGTCCGCTTGTTGTGGGCATAGACCCAATAGACGCCGTCAGCCAGGCTGCTGATGTCGATGCGCTGGGCCGGTCCCGTGGCGGGAAGCGGGCGGAGGTAGCTGCGCAGGAAGACGCCCTGGAGGGTGGCGACGGCATAGCGGTCGATGTCCATCGGGAGCAGCGGGCGGAGGGCCTCCGAGAGGTCCAGCTGCTGTCCGTCGTTGGCCAGGTAGAGGTTCTTGGGCAGCTGCGGCTGGTAGGTCGTCGCGACGGGCGGCTGATACTGCAGCGGCTGGCTCTCGTTGCCGTAGCGGTCCATAGCCGTGACGGCCACGAAGGGCCACCCACGGAAGAGGCGCGGCGCCAGAGCGGTGGCTATCTGCTTGTGGGCGAAGCGGGCCAGGAGGAGGTTGGCGGGATTGTCCGTATCCACGGGCCAGTGGTCGCTCACATATATATTATAATAAGGAGCGTCGCCCTGCCAACTGATGAGGCCGCTGTCCAGACGGAGGTCCGTCGGTGGGGCAAGGCGGGCGTCGCGCTTCCCCTTCATGGCCGGGACGAGGGCCGGAAAGAGGTTGAAGCGCTGCTCGAAGTCGTAGATGCCCTTGTGGTTTTCGATCAGAAACTTCGACCGGAAGTGGGCGTGGCCCATGCCTGCCCATCGGCTCACCTCCATCTGCCGCGAGATGTCGGCGAGGGTCCAGCGTCCCTCCCTCGGATCGAGAAACCACGTGCCCAGTCCGCTCGCCAGCGTGCGACCATGACTGTTGGCCACCCAGTCGGGCACGAAGGGAAAGTAGTGGTTGCCACGGTAGTACTGCATCGGGTAGAGCTGCTCCATCCACCCCTGCTTCAGCCATAGCTGCGCGTCCTGATAGACCTTGTCGCGGGCGTTGTAGCCATGGCTGCTATAGCGCGTGAGGTCGCTATATTTTCCCAGCGGCGAGGCGCTCACCTTCACCCACGGCTTGCGCGTCTCCACGGTCTCGTGGATGGCGCGCACGATGCGGTTGATGTTGGCGCGGCGGTAGTCGGGCGTGTCGCCGTTTCGGCGCGTGGCGCGTGGCCATCCGTCGGGATAGCGGATATAGTCGAGGTGGATGCCGTCGATGTCATACTTCTCCGTCAGTTCGGCGCAGACGGAGGCCAGATAGGGCGCCACGCGCTCGTCGGAGGGGTCGAGATAGCCCGCGCCATCCAGTTTTCTGAGGCGCAGTCCCTTGGCGCGCAGACGGCGGCAGCCGAGCGAGGTCCACGGTCCGCAGGGGATCGTGGCGAGCCAGGCGTGGAGTTCCATGCCCCGCTTGTGACACTCCTCGATGGCGAAGCGCAGCGGGTCGTAGCCCGGGGCGCGCCCTTCCTGTCCCGTGAGGCAGCGGTCCCACGGCTCCAGGGCCGAGGGATAGGTGGTGGTGGCACGCACGCGCGCCTGGAAGAGCACGGTGTTGATATTGGCCTCGGCGTAGCGGTCGAGGATCTCTGTGAGCTGGCGCTTCTGGCGCTCGATGCCCTCCTGCGTCGTGGCGTAGCCCTTGGGCCAGTCGAGGTTGGAGAGCGTCGTCAGCCAGACGGCCCTTACCTCGCGCTTGGGCAGCGTCTCGAGGTTGAAGGCCTGGCAGCGCTCCTGCGCATGGCCTCCGAGACAGGGGAGGAGGGCGGCAAAGATCGTGGCCGAGGCTTGGCGTAAAAGTATCTTTGGATGGGTCATTGTTGTAATTTTGGCACAAAGTTAAGGATTCTTTTTGGTTATTTGAAATAATCGCCTTACCTTTGTCGGGTTGAATCAGAAAAATTGATGAGTATTATTTAAAAGCGAACGGATAAAATGAAGAAAATCACTACTTTGCTGCTGATGCTCGCCCTTGCCGTGGCAGCACACGCGCAGTTTCAGCAGGGCAAGGCCTACTTGGGTGCTTCCCTGACGGGAGTGGATCTCAACTATACGGGCAAGAATGGGCTCAACCTCGGCATTGAGGGCAAGGCGGGCTACTTGCTGGAAGACAACTGGATGGTGCTGGCCCAGGCCTCGCTGAAGCACACCGGGTCGAGCGACGCGGCCAGTTCCTTCACGGCGGGCATCGGCGGCCGCTACTACATCGTCCAGAACGGTCTCTACCTGGGGGCCAACCTCAAGTATCTCCATGCCGACCACAGCTACAACGACCTGATGCCAGGAGCGGAGGTGGGCTACGCCTTCTACATCAACCGCAGCGTGACGATCGAGCCCGCCATCTACTACGACCACTCCTTCAACAACAGCGACTATAGCACGGTGGGACTGAAGGTCGGTATCGGCATCTATCTCTTCGACGACTAATCGTAGCCATCGTCGGGAGGGCGCGGACGGCTCGACGCCATCCCCACTCCCTGGCACAGAAAACGATGATCCAGCAATATCCCTCACAACTTCTCCAGAAGGCGGTCGATGAGTTTGCCACGCTGCCGGGCGTAGGCCGCAAGACGGCCCTGCGCCTGGTGCTCTACCTGCTCCGCCAGCCCTCGGAACGTGCCGACTCGCTGAGCGAGGCCGTGCGCAGGGCGCGCCACGAGGTGCGCTACTGCCGGGTCTGCCACAACATCTCCGACCAGGAGGTCTGCCCCATCTGCTCCGACCCGCGTCGCGACAGCAGGACGATCTGCGTGGTGGAGAACGTCCAGGACGTCATGGCCATCGAGAACACGCAGCAGTACAACGGCCTCTACCATGTGCTCGGCGGTGTCATCTCGCCCATGGACGGCATAGGACCCGGTGACCTGGAGATCGACTCGCTCGTCAGCCGTGTGGAGGCGGGCGGCGTGGACGAGGTGATCTTTGCCCTGGCGAGCACGATGGAGGGCGACACGACCAACTTCTATGTCTCCCGACGCCTGCAGCCGACGGGGGTGCGGACGAGCGTCATCGCGCGCGGCATCTCGGTGGGCGACGAACTGGAATATACCGACGAGGTGACACTGGGGCGCAGCATCCTCTGCCGCACGCCCCTGGAGACGGGCGGACGGTAGCCCCGTGGCCCGCGCGAAACAAGAAATCTAAAATATGGAAAAAACAAGAAAGATACTCATGACGGAGTGTCTCGGATCCGTGGCGATCCTCCTGCTGCTGGCCTTGGTCTTCGAGACGGGACTGGTCGCCGAGGGACTGTGGGCGACGGCCGACGGCACGACGCTCTTCCTGGCGCAGACGGCGATGACGATCGTGCTCCTGGCCACCGTGCCCGGCGCGCTCTATCTCTTCCGCCTCCGCAGCGTGAGGGACCGCCTCATAGCGGACGGCGAGACGGCCCTGCGGCGCTGGGGCAGCGTGCGCATGCTCATGATCTGCGTACCGATGGTCCTCGACCTGCTGCTCTACTACCTCTTCGGGGCAGTGGTGGGCTTCTTCTACATGGCCGTCATCCACCTGCTCACCATCACCTTCGTCTTTCCCACCAAGCGGCGCTGCGACCACGAGTGCCGCGCCGAAGAGCAACCGGCGGAGGATCCTATGCTGGACGATTCCTCCCACCAAGGACAACCATAGCACACACCTAATTTTATACAGACAGAGAGAAAGATGGCCCATAAGCTCACCGTCGTTATCGTCAGCTACAACGTCAAGTACTACCTGGAGCAATGTCTCGTCAGCCTGCGCCGCGCCCTCACGGGCATCGACGCCGAGGTCTATGTGGTGGACAACGACTCCAAGGACGACTCCATCGGCTATCTCGCGCCCCGCTTCCCCGAGGTGAAGATGATCGCCAGCCGCCACAATCTCGGTTTTGCGCGCGCCAACAACCTCGCCATCCGGTCGAGCGAGTCGGAGTATGTGCTGCTGCTCAATCCCGACACCATCGTCGGCGAGGAGTCCATCCGCCAGTCCATCGCCTTCATGGACGCCCATCCGAAGGCGGGAGCCGCGGGGGTGAGGATGCTGCGCACGGACGGCAGCGACGCCAAGGAGTCGCGACGCGGACTGCCCACGCCGCTCACCTCCTTCTACAAGATCTCGGGGCTCTGCGAGCGCTTCCCCAACAGCCGACGGCTGGGCAGATACTACATGAGCTATCTGCCGTGGGACGAGCCCAACCCCATCGAGGTCATCAGCGGCGCCTACTGCTTCCTGCGGCGGAAGGCGCTCGACGAGGTCGGACTGCTCGACGAGGACTTCTTCATGTATGGCGAGGACATCGACCTCAGCTACCGCGTGCTCAAGGGGGGCTACGAAAACTGGTACCTGCCCTGCCGCATCCTCCACTACAAGGGCGAGAGCACGCAGCGCGAGTCCTATCGCTACGTCCACGTCTTCTACGAGGCCATGCTCATCTTCTTTCGCAAACACTACGGCCACCTGAGTTTTCTGCTGAGCCTGCCCATCAAGGCGGCAGTCGTCGGCAAGGCGGCGCTGACGCTCATGCAGGTGCTGTGGTGGCGCGCCGTCAAGGACATGGGACTGCTGGCGCGGGCCCGACAGGTCTTTCCCACCTATCTCTTCATAGGACGGGAGGAGTCGATAGCGGCCTGTCGCACCATCGCCCAGAAGAAAGCGCTGACGGGCGAGTTTCGCGTGGCTGACCACAAGCGGCTGCCCGACGGCCACCTGGCGCTCACGGATCTTCTGCCCCAGGATGCGCCCCTGGTCGTGGTCTATGACATCACGGCCTACAGTTTCGACCAGATCTTCGAGATCTTTGGCCGCGAACCGCGCGAGAACGTCCTCATCGGTACCTACAATCCCTCCACCCAACTGATCATCACCGGCAATGAAATCATCTGACGCCAAGCAGCTGCCCGCAGTGCGCCTCCGCGCCCTGGAGCCCGAAGACCTCGACTTCCTCTACCGCATAGAGAACGACGAGGCGCTATGGGACTGTGGCACCACCAACGTGCCCTACAGCCGCCAGGTGCTGAGGGAGTATATCCTCTCGGCCCGCAACGACATCTATGCCGACGGGCAGGTCAGGCTCATGGCGGAGAACGAGGCTGGCGAGGTGGTGGGCATTGGCGACTTCGTCAATTTCGACCCGCGCCACCAGCGGGCGGAGATCGGACTGGTCGTGCCGGTCGAATACCGCCGCAGAGGCTATGGATCGGCCATCGTCGGCAGACTGATCCACACGGCCCGCCATATCCTCCACCTCCACCAGGTCTATGTCTGCGTGGGCGTGGAAAACAATGCCTCCATCGCCTTGTTCGAGAAGATGGGCTTCGCCACCACCGCCCGCCTCACCGACTGGCTCTGCGTAGGATCCGCGTATCAGGACGCGCTGTGGATGCAGCGCCTCCTTTAGCTCCTCACCCTTTACCTCACCCTCTACCTCCCTCTTTACCTCCCATCCGGTTTTAGCAACGAGCCTCATCTGCACCTGACAACAAAAAAGGATGGCAAGGTGTTTGACCCTGTCATCCTTCCTAAGTTTGTTCAATGCATTATATTTTGAATTTACCAATTGTCGTTTTCATTGCCAGATAAGCCATTCTTGATACACTCCTCAATCTTGTCCATTACAACATTAGAGTAAGCATGTGCCATAACAAGTGCTTTGCAGGAAGTCTTTTTGTGAGAGTCTTTCTTGGCAAAAGGATAGCATTTGTCCAGTGTCCAATTCTGATCAGAGCGAGTAGGCGTTAAAGAACCTAACCAACCGCCACCAACGGAAACATTGACAGAATAGAATGGAATGGTATAGGTTACACGAACCTTATTATCCTTTATGTCACACTTGATAATTGGACGTAAATTCACATTGTAAGAGTTTGTACCTCCAGAATGTTCTGCAATACTCTCTACAAAGCCCTGTGCGATGATGGTTCCCAATTCTTTGTCATTCAACTTGATGACGGAGTTTGCGTCATTGAAAGTTGCCGCAAACCAATAGTTCAGCAGCACATAAAGCTGCTCCTTGGTCTTGCCTTCAGCAGGGATAACCTGGGTGTAAGTGATAGCATTGTTCTTATCCAATGTCAACTGCGTACCGAGATTGGTTGCTGCCTCAACCCATTTTTCTCCATACTTCTCTTTTGCATAGCTTTCCAGCTCGTCTGCTCGTAGAATTTGAGCATCTACAGCACTGCAAACAAACAGTGAAGCAAGAGCAACTACAAAAAACTTTTTCATATCTCTATATTATTTTGATAAGCATTATTCTTTAGAAGGTGATTTTCTTCTTCTGATGCAAAGGTACGACACGATTGTGCAGTCTATCTGCGTCATAAAAACAATTCATTTACAAGCAAAAAAAGTTGAGAGATACGATCTCCCAACTTTTAAAAATTTACATTTTTGACGCGCAAGTCAAACCATCATTCACTCATGAAATTTCCCGCTGTTCATATCTTAACAGTTTTCTATTGTTACATCAAATTTTATATCCTGGTTCCTGCAGATGTCTATTTCTGTATCGTAGGTGATAGTGGATAGATTGTACATCTTTCGCTCACCTGGAGCGTTATAGATAAACCATCCGTTCATAAAACCACCGTCAGGATAGATACATAGTTTCTTTCCAGCACATTCAAATGTGAGGACACGCCAATGCGTTAGACTACGTCTTGGTGCTGAAACGACAGGGGAGAGAGTACCTTCTATTCCATCCTCGTATTCCAATCCCTCAACCAATTCGTTTGCCAGGTTTCCAAGCCATGAGTCACGGTCTTCTGACGTAGGCTGGTTGGCTGTAAGACTATTCTGTCTTCCGTCACTATAGTATCGCTCAACCAAGAACTTTAAACTATAAGGAGAACCAATCTTCTTAATGAAGTACTTGATAGTTTGTGTACACAAGATGATGGAGAGGATGCTCTTCATGTGCTCATCTTGATATGACACATTTACTATAGATTCTCTGTTAGCCTGACAATGAGCTACAAATGCCTGAACAATCTGTGAAGCTCTATCGTAGATGATACCAGCAAGACCAGATGTCTTGATGATTGTTGGGTCACCATCCACGAGTTTGAATATCTTCGTTGTAGCATCCACAATATCAGTTTTGATAAACTTTGCGTTGCTTGCGAAGTTATTGGTACGGATATAGTATATGGTACCATTTCCCCACTTGTCATTCATTGTGATATGGTTAGGGTTGTTTGTAAAATACAATCTGCCATCAATGTATGCCAACGGGTAAAGCCCATTCCCTGCAAATGGATTCTTTATTTCCATCACTTCGTTTGTCCAGCCCTTAACAGAGCGGATCATGCTCATCGCCGGTGTAGGTATAGCTATATCCGTATTCTTAACTACACAGAAAGAAGTCTGCTGACCATGAGGAGCAAAATAGTTGAAGAACTGACCTTTCCAACAATGGTCTGTGCCTTCATATTCCCAGCTTGCATAGTCATCATCAACGAAAATGAACTTCTCGTTCTGTGACAATGCAAATGTACGTTCCATCTTGGCAAGAGATGTTTCTGTAGCACCTTCTCCGAATACACTCAATACAGTATTTGGCAGAACTTTTCTTGCAGAGCGTTCCTCTTCAATCCATGCCTTTGCTGCATCTATATCGATATGATTGATATAGTGTAGGGTGAACTTGTCTATTAAAGCCTCCTTGTTGCCTGAATGTATTGCAGCCTCAATGATTGTATAGGCACGTTCTATGGCCGACTTCATCAAGTCCATAGCAGCCAGCTGGTTAGAATAGCCGGAACCGCCAGGATTGGCATCGAAAATACAAATATGTCCATTAGGTGTAATGGTAAAGTCGAGGTCTGTACGCTCTACATTCAATTCTTCAGACAAGGCTCTTGCAAAGAGCAATCCGAGAGTGATGAGCAGATCTTCTTCTTCATTACGGCTATTAATCCAGTCTTTCTGGAAATGGCGTATTCTAATCTCTGTATAATCAGTTTGTATGGTATCACCCAAAACTACGTTTCGCTTGATGTAATCAGTACTGCCACATCCCAAGCACTTATTCGGTTTCGGACCTTTTTTCACGAGTGCAAAGTGATAATCTGGCTTATCCGTGTCTTTTGATGCGATAGGATTCATTTCGTTTGGCAGCTTATCAGGGTCACTTGATGAGGCTGCAGGCCAGCTTTCAAGGACGGTCTTTCCGCATTTGGTACAATGACAATAGCCAAATCCTGTACCTTCATTATAATACAGTATCTGACCGTTGCCGCTTTCTCTACTGCTACGGGTATCAAAAAGGTGTGGCTCAATACGATCCTGCTTCCATTCATCAGCTCCAATCAACTGAGCACTTACACGAGTATATACATTCTGGTCAAGAATTCGACTTGCCGATTCATTCATGTCTGGAATAAATTCTGCAGGTTGCAACAGGTCGAGTTCTGTACTTGCACTGACTCTCCATTTCTCTAAAGAGTCCAATTCCTCTTTTGTATCAATCACAACTTGCTCACGGTTGAAGTACAGCTTTTTGAATGTTACTTCTGGTTTGAAGAAGTTGGTGTATCTAATACCACGCACGATTCTTACCATACCGTCTCTTGCAATAGGATTGCCCGGTGCATATTGAGACAATGCAGTACGAAGAGGGTATGATGGGTTCGATGGTGTAACCAGTGTATATGATGTCTGTGATGAAGCATTTATATCAAACTCTACCACGTTCACTGGCATATTGGCATTTGGCGTAAAGCGATGAGTTGCCCAATATGAAAGCAAACGGGAAGCTAATGGTTCAATGAACTTCATTTCAAAGAATGCCTGTTGTCTTGCACTCTTTGCCTTCTTGTATGGTTCTGCATAATCTTGAATGCGCAATTCCAGTTCAGAATAGCATTTCTCGTTCATTTCACGAGCTTTGGAAACGACATACTGAGGCGGACGGCTACTAAAGATAGTACCGTCTAACAGAATTCGTATCTTTCTTCTCAAATCATCACTCAGCGACTCACTGCATTTATTGTTGAATGCCTCATAAGGTGTACCAGTCTCGTCACCTAATCCATCCAATGGGCTAATAGGAGCATTATCAGCCTTTTTCTTAACCTTGAAGTGGTTACTTTCACCATCAGGAACTATCTGATAATTAGTATAGTAACTGATTACTTGCTCAGTGATACTGCCACCAGCCATTCCAAAAACGCCAAATTCTCTAATGAGGAAAGAGTTAATATGACGTTGAATCACCTGGGCACTATTCAGATCAACAGTAGGCGAGTTGACGTTGCGCATGATGACATTCTCCATAGGATTCAGCAATGTCCTTATACCTACAGCGTCAGATCCACACAGTGTAACACAGGCACTACGAACCTGGCCGCGTCGTCCACTACGACCGGCTCTCTGTTTATAGTTTGAAGGCATTGGTGGGACAGAAGTCATCATCACTAATTCCAAGTCACCGAGGTCAACACCCATCTCCATTGTTGTAGAACAGGCAAGGATGTTGAGTCTATGATCCTTGAAATCTTCTTGTACCTGACGACTAATCATCTTATCCACCTGTGCTGTATGCTCAGCCTGAATGAAGAGTTGAGGGAATTGATGAATTTGAAGAAGACGATCTGAGAACGAACCGTTTTCTCCCCATAAATCATTATTCCAGAGAATCTTTCGATTATCTTTAGCCCATTCTTCTATAACCTCATCAGCAGGATTTGGATTCATGCTATGGTTATGATAAGGGTAGGGAACCCATTTTTCATGAAGCTCTTCTTTCAAAGCTACTGGTTCGCCGCCGATGACGTATGGTGAATAACCATGGAAGGTAATCTCTACAGGACGCAGACATTCTACATGATGTCTGCTACCAGACTGGTTTGTGTCACACAAATATACATCATTATAGAGTTTGAAACCAAGTTTGGCAAGATTGAGTCGATAAGGAGTAAAATGAACTCCATCTTTTACCTCGTCTTTGTCTTTAACTTGTTTGTGTAACTCCGTGTCATAATGCTTACCATGTTCCAGTAATTCGTATTTTAACGTCAGTTCATTCCACATGCAGTCTATAACATCCTGAATGTCTTGCTTATAACTGTTGATAGCATTCACTATTGAAATATGCTTCTCGTTTGCAATCAGTTTTGCTAACAATCTGATGATACGAGATGGATTAGCTGCCTTGTCTCTGATGACTGGTTTGTGGACAGGACGACGCATTTCTTTTTTGGTGGCAAATCTTACCGTTTGGAATATGTCAACAGAGTCCTGGTCATCCATTGTCAAGAATACACACTCACTCTGACGAGCAGTATAGTCCAGGAATAACTGCATTAAGGCGTGCCAATCCTTTTTAGAAATCTGATTTTCAGGTGATAGCTTACCATTGAATACCTCTACAGCATCTGGCAACTTTGAAGTCAATGCTGGTTGTAAGTCGTCATAGTAAGAGGCGAACAAACCCATTGTTTCTGGAGTTGCTGCAGACAAAGGTCTGTGAGACAGATATTCCACCATGAGGGATAGAATATATTTGCGTTTCGTCTCTGGCTTTATATTGCCATCTTCATCAAGTTCTGGGCTCAGTTCAGAGCGTTCTGCAAACTGCTGACAGAAAATGTCTGCCAGCCTATCATTGATAAGCACATCTAAAATGTCCTGCCATGACAAGAACTGATTAGGCTTCAGTTCATTGAGCAGCGCTTGGATAGCTTTTTCATCGCTACCTTCAAGAATGTCCAGTTTCTCTTCTGCATCCTTGTGCTGAGGGTCTTTTCTACCTGTAGTATCGTAAATATTTTCGAAGTGCTTAATAGCCTCTTCCTTTGTCATACTGCCAGCAGTAGCCATTCTGCATAACTCATGGTACAAAGTGCCATAGACCCACAGACGTTCTTCTTCCAAGTTCTGCTTAATGGTACTACGAGCTGCCATCTGGCGACTATCTACAAAACTGATATATTGCTGCCCCTTATGCAGGTATATCTTAGATTCATCTTTTGGCTTTCCTTCTGTCATTAAGTCGAGAGTAGAAGGAGCTATCAATCTGGAGATAAAATCTGGAGCAACACGGAACTTCTGAAGTTTCTTTGTATCTTCTTCATCAGTTTGTATCACATCGGCATTGTCTTCGTCCTGCTTTGCCTGTTTTGTCAGCTTCGTACCACAATAAGGGCATTGGCAATGAGCATTGGCAATGATTCTCCAACCTTTTGGCGCCGGATTGCTTGCTGTAACATTTAGCAGTCTGTTACCCTTGATAATATAAGGTATATTGTTGTCATATTCTGCATTCTCACTTTTTGTAGTACCAAATACGTAGAGAGTTTTACCTGTATCTTCTGTATTGTCAAGATCGAACATGTCGCTATCATCCATAGTAATAGACTGATAGCCAATGCCGTCATCATACTTCACTTCTTCTGCAATGGCAACATACTCACCGCAATGCTTACAACGACTCATTTCCAATAAGGGTGCATCGTCTTTGCTCCTCTGTCCCGATTTGTTTTCCAAATAGACACGGAAACTACCATCCTCGGTATAGTGTGAGTCTGCAAGGTCAACATACAGACCATGGTTTGGTACACGGTAGAAGTAATGTACTTTCACACGTAAGTCTTCCAAACCCATGTCTTCTGCTTTTTGACACATCTCGTCCAGTCTCACCAGTTTCTCCTCGATAGTCTCACCTTCCGTTATCAAGTCATCGAGTTTGATATATCCGTCATGATTATCGTTGATAAGCTTAAGCCAATACTCCTTGTCCTCTTCTGGAATGACATCGATGCCTTTACGCTTACCATCCACATATTTCACCTGGTTAGTCTGCAATCCGGTGATGCCAGCAATGAAATCCTTCAGTTCTTCCTTGGCATTCTCACTACCATTGCCGATGGTAGCGGATGACGTTGCAAAGCGTACCTCGTCAGTAGTCACACCATAGGCCATGAGCACACGTCTGATCAGCATGGCAATCTCAGCGGCTCCAGCACCAGTATAGGTGTGAGTCTCATCCAAAGCAATCCATCTCAGTGTGCCTTCTCCTTCCTCTTCCTGCTTTTCATGAATCAGCTTTCTATCCTTATCACGCAGCAAGATATACTCCAGCATGGTTGGGTTTGTCAACAGTATGTTGGCTGGGTGTTGACGCAATTCGGCACGAGTGGCTATAACATGAGGGTATTTCTCTTCAATGACATTTCCATCTTCATCCCTGATGATTCCACGGATGGCATCAATCTTACGGAGAACTTTTTTGTAGTTCTTATCGTCTTCGTTAGGCAGAAACTCCGGCATATCGCCATTGTAAACCGCAAAAGTGAGATTTGTTCCTGCCAGCAGTTTTTCCATACGTGCCTTCTGATCCTCCATCAGAGCATTGAGAGGGTAGAGGAAGATGGCCTGCACCTGTTCTGGTATATGATGTTCTATCAGATCCTGTACAAGAGGGAGCATGAAACATTCCGTCTTACCCGAACCAGTTCCTGTTGTTACAACGATACTCATATTCTTGCCATCAGGAGTCTTCTCCTTCAACAAAGTCTTCCAGCACTGATATTGGTGCTCATAAGGTGGATAGTAAGTATCTGCATTTGGCATACATTTCTGCCAGAGTGTACCCACCATTTCTTTAGCCTCGGCTTCGTGTTCTGGATAAACAGTCTCGTAGCTGTTCATACATTGTACCAATGGCATAGCATCCTTAGGAGCGAATACCTCAGGGATTATCATCTTCAACTGATTGATATATCCCTTTTGGCTTTCGTTCCTTGCTTCACCGCACCACATGGCAGCAAGAGTTTTCTCTACTGCTGTGCGGTTATTCTTATATAGTTCTGCAAATCTGAATTTTTGCTTCATATCTCGATATTCTAATTTTCATTTGAAACTATAGCGTGACTCATCTCGCTGAATTTATATCTGCACTCATCAAAGTCTTTCAGAAACTCTTTCAAGTTTTCATATTTTCCCAAAGCATCTGGGTTATCTTGTATGAGTTTGAGAGCTTTATCTGCAACTTCCTCTATCTTTGGCCAGACGTCAAAAGACCAGTATCTTTTTAGAAACTCTTTCAGACAACTCTCCTCTCGTTCATCCGAACATTTTGGCGTCTTCAGAAAGAATGCAGTTACTGCTTCCTTTATCTTGCATACCTCGTCAGCATCTTCTGACAAATCTTCAATCTGGCTGATCCACGCTTCTCTTGGTAAAAGCATCCAGTCGAAGTGGAACTCTACGGCAAACTGATACAGATTTTCAATGTCTGTATCGGTTAGCTGATAACCACGCTTCTTGACAAGAGGAAGAAATATATCTCCAATTTGTCTGCCTGCTTTCACCACTTTTATGAGTGGATTGAAAAGAAAGAAGTATGTCTTATGCTCAGCCACGATCTCAAAGCAATATAATGCATCGACTACTATCTGCGATTTCTTACCTCCCCATCCAGACTTTACCTTTTTTATTAAAGGTAAGGCATAATGCCGTGGAAACGAATTGGATTTCATGCTTTGGAATACGATGCCGTCACCCGAGAGCTCGTTGCTGTTAGCTACAGCCACAGGATCCGTCTTGTAGTTCCAAGCATACAGGTCTGTTGGAGCATCCATAGCCTTCGATATATATACTTTCAGATAATTCAGAGGAAACTCTTCTGTAAGTTCATCTGCCGGCATTTCCAGTTTGTAGTTATCTACAGAAAGGTTAGGGTCATTGAAGGTAGGGAAACCATAGAACAATCTACTGCTCTTTTTGATTTGATATTCTTTCACGCCATTTTCTGAGAAATCTCTTATAGAGAATTGGTTGCAGTTGATGAGAGGAATGTGTATATCCTCTTCTTTGCTAGCGTAACCCACAATATGACTTTTCCCATTGCTATCCTTCTGCGATAGTTCACGCATAATGATAGGACGATATACGTCCACCAATATTTGTGCCTGGTCATTTCCTATTTTCAGCTGTTTGGTATCAGGCTCACGCACATCCAGTAACTTTTCAAAGTTATCTTGTATGTCATCTACTCCTTCCAAAGCTGTACAGATACGCATATGTTCGAAATCTCGCCAGATAGGTTGCTGTCCGGCAGAAACAGGAGTGAAAGGTACATAATACACGTGCGGTTTGAATACGATGCCTTTCACCGTCACTCTCAGGCGGATAGCACCTTGTTCTGGTTCTTCTTTGTTCCAATCCACATAGCGTGATCCTTTCAGCCATTCCAGATCATAATCTATTACTGGTTCACCTTTCTTTGAAGCACCTGTAGCATAATGTCGTACTTCCAGACCACTGCGACCGAAAAGAACAGGGAGATTATCTTCCTGCATTACTTCGTCATCGTAGTCTGTATCGATATACTTGTAGAGCACAAAGACATTATCCTTATACTTGATGGTCTTCAGATATTTCTTAGTAACCACCTGGTATAGTCCATTACGATTGAAGAAGGGAGGCAATATCTCCTTGCCATCCGGACCAACCAGAATCACCTTATCATTGATAGGGCACCAGCAATAGTCCTCGCCGCATTCATCACCATTTCTATAATGCGCATATACCACTGGCAACTCTCTGTAAGGTTCAGCAAGATGATAGGTCGAAGAGAATATCACGGCTGTTGCAGCCTGTGCATTCTTTCTCGTGCTGAACTTGTTGCTTGTTTTAGGCAGGGCATACACCTGCATATAATCTGCCACATGCAGTTCCTGCACAACTCTTGTTACGGCAATGCTTGTGCCGTCTGCCTGATTTTCGTCGTACTTCATCACCATCTCAACCTTGTCGAAATGGCATACAGGAATATCGGTATAGGTATTCTCGTCGATTTTGTTTACCGACAAGAACCCCGTCTTGTCACTTCCTGTGTTATCATATTTAAACAGTGGTTCCTCTGTTTTATCTAATTTCTGTACATAGCGACCATTATCCTTGAATCGCAGATAAAAGCGTATTCTGCCCACTTCCTCAGGATGTTCAATTCCCCATTCCGGTTTCTGCAGTCTGTCGTAGCCTATATATTGTTTTTTACCTCCACCAATCTCTTCCGGCTTCAGTTTCACTCTCAGGTGGCGAACCATCTGGTTTCTGCTTGCAGTATAGGCAATCACCCATTCAAAGTCAAACTTATTCTTCTTGGCCACCTCATCGGCTTCCAGAATCTTGTGGAGCAACTGCGGTATGCAGGTTTCTTCACGATTTATATCTTCCTTGGCAAAAGGCGGCTCTTTTTCCTTGCTGAGAATACTGTCCAGGTATTCGTATAGACTATGTTTGCGTGCTATAGACTCTTGGAAGGCAACAGCACGGTTACGGTCTATCAAATCATCCAGCTCTATTTCTTCACCATGGAATATCTTGCAAAGCTGGGGTAGGAGCGCATCATTCTTATCCCGTTTCAGCTCTGCTTGTACAGCCAGTCCACCCAATACCTGCAATGATTCCAGCCATCGGTAAGAGGTCTTATCTGGATTAGTTGATGCATTATAAACGAAGGTGTTGGCATCAATCTTTGCCAGTTGGTACAACTTCTTCAATTCTTCAGTGCTAAGGGTTAAAACTTTGTTGTCATCCATGGTGTCAGCACCCTTATAAAAGCGTTTGTACCACTCTGCCAGATACATCACCAATATAACGGCGAAATCCTCACTTAGCAGATGATGATAATCATTACTATGTGAGGAGATGCTGTCTGCTATAGCCGTTTCAAGGATATAGAACTGCTCTAAAGAGAGTCTGAGCTCCCAGACGTAGGGGCGACCTACGTCTATTTGCTTCCTAAGTTGCTCTTGACACTTAGGTAGGCATGCCAGCAGTTTTTTATCCTCTTCTGTATATAGAGTTGTTGCCATAATCCTTATTCGTTTTTATAACGTATTCCTTTATATTTTCTTTTTAACTCTTCCAAACTCATGCAGTTACCTTTGCCTCCTTGCCCATGATGAATCATCCTATGGCAGTTGGCACAAAGGGGTACAAGGTCGGTTTGAGAGTTCACTGGATGTTCTCCTTCTGTTTGTGAGAATGGTTTGAGATGGTGAATCTCAATATATTCGTCATCAATGTCGTATGCCTTTTGGAAATCAAAACCGCAACATTCGCAGAAGATGTGTCCTCCATGCAAAGCCTTGTAATAGTTGATGCAGGCTTGTCGGAGAATCTTGTTTCTCTTTCTGAGTTCTGCAGGTTGTGCTTCTCCGGCTTCACCTTCCAAGTATATGGTGTTTTCTACCATTGGCTTGGGTGTAACTGGCGGTTCTGCAGTCTTCGTTCCAGAAAAATGATTGGTATCATCATATTCACCATAGACTGGCATCGGCACAGCATTTGCATTTAGGGCTTTCAAGAATAGCCGGTACCATTTCAGAACCTCTGTGTATCGTGGTTCCACACTCATGTCGAGATTCTTCAAGATAGGGTGCGTCTTGATTTTCCTACGAAATTCTTCTACGTCATCTATTTCTGAAATATTGTATATAGACTCGTATTTGGTACCAAAGTAGTCATTGAGCGTATTGGGGATAATACGCTCTGCCGTTTCAACGGTCAGACTTACTTCTTTGGCATCACCATCAAAGCGTTCCGATAGATAACTTCGGAATGCTCTGCCAAGTTGCTCGTATGTGAAATCACTTTTGTTTGCCACGTTATTACAATTTGTGAATATTCTGTTATTCCTGCTTTTTCTTAACCTCCCAATGACCGCTATAGCCGCTACCAACATACACAATATGAGGCATTTTTATGATGTGACGTTTAATAGTCCTTGATGTCAAACCAGACTGTGCTGCCAATTCTTCTGTAGATATTTGGGGATATACAGCTACTTGGCGCTCTATCCAAGCATCCAAATCTTTTCCTTGAGTGACACCTTGAGTGACACCTTGAGTGACACCTTGAGTGACACCTTGAGTGACACCTTGAGTGACATCATCATTCTCCATAATATTTCCCTCTATACCTGGATGAGATTCCTGCCATGTTAATATCATATTGGGGAACGTGACTGTAAACTGGGCACGATCGGAGAAGAAGGATGGAAGCATCTTTTCCTCAAAGTAGGGAAGGGCTTTAATCGGATTGATAATCTTGCCCATTCCCGAACCTTTACGCTCCATATAACCCAACTGTGCAAAGATGTCTGCAATAACCGGATTGCGTCTTACGGAAGGAATGTCTTCTAAGTTCATTGTTTGAATAAGTCTTCCTTCTGGCATAGAACCTGGAGAATATATCACCATACGGTCGTCATACATATCTACATGCACCTCGCTGCCTTGAATCAGATAGTCACGATGTGCCAAGGCATTCACTACAACTTCCATTACACAACGTTCCACATATTCAGGAATCTCGATGCGTTGCATCGGTTCTTTGTACCAAAGTGTACGGTTATTGCGACGGATGAAGGACATGGTGTCTTCAAGAAGAGTTACAAGTCCACCTGTAATCTCTGCGCTGTCGAGTGCATCGATGCTTCCTCCAGCCTTTGTCTTGCCGTTCCATCTTGTGCAGAACACTCGACTTTGGCGCAATGGACACTCGTCTGCAATCAGCAAACCTGCATGGGTAAGTACTCCCTTGTTGTCAACCAGGCCAAACGAGCGGTAGAGCTTATTGTCGAAGCTCAGACCATTCCAGGCATAGTAGCGGCTGCGAAGTTTGGAAAATGCATAATCTTCAAACATTTCATCGCTTGGGCGTGCATCGAATGAAGAGTTGCGACCTCTTAATACCAGACGCTTATGTTCGGTACTATCAGCCACAACCGATTCGTTGCCAATGCGCACAAAGGTTTCAAGAACGCTGTCGCCTATATAATAATAAGGTGTATCTTCACCGCCATGTACATGAAGAATGAGTAGTTCCTTGTCTTCTACACGTTCTATTTTCAACTCGATTTGTGGCATAGGGTCAATGCGCTCCTTGATTTTCTGACTGATAAATTCGGCATCAGCCTTAGCATCGGTCAACCCTATGATAGTATCGTCATCGGCAATGCCAAACAATAGGCAACCGCCACCTCCGTTGGCAAAGGCGCTGACGCTCTTCAGCCAACTTTTCACTTTACGGCGTTCCACCTCTTGCTTCTTGTCGTATTCGGTAGTTTCACCAATATATTTTGTTAGGTCCATATTTGCTTTATATTATAATTGTACTTTATGCCCCTCAGTACCGCTATTAGTAACGCTTAACTGGTACTGGAGTTTATTTAAGGTGGTACTGGAGTATCAAGTAGCTGGTACCGGAGTAACACTTATGTGGTACTGAGAAGGGACTTTGAAGGCCTGAATCAGGCACTCCAATTGATGTGTTTCTCATATTTATCGAAGTCCATTTTGGAGTCTGCTCCTACCTTTTCGAGCATTTGGCGTATCACTTCTTGTTCCTCAGGTAGAAGAAGAATATCACCACGCCTGCGCTTGAAATATTGGTTGCGTCCGAAGTGGAGAATGAGGGTTGTCATGAACTGGTCATACTGTTGTGGGTACATCCGCTTTTGGAAATTGGTGAATCCTCTGGCGAAAATCACCGGCTTTTTATCCCGATAATATGTACATGACTCGTCCTTACTGCATCGGGTAGGATTGATCAGACGCAGAAACTCTGCATTCTGCTCCATCAGGATGGAGTAGGCAATATGATGCAAGCAGGTGGCTGCCATGGGGCAGCTGTTATGCTCACATACAGGATAGTTTGTCGGTAAAGACGTATTTTCTTTCTTTGGCATAATCTACTTTGTTTTGATAACGTTGTTTTTTTAGGTATAAACAATCCATTTGCCGTTTTTGTTGCTGCCCATGCGTGACAGTAATCTGGCTGCTTTCAGTGTTGCAATGTGTTTTCTCACCATGCGTTCCGACATGCCAAGGGCTTCGGCAACCATTGCAGCAGATGCGCTGTTGTGCTCTCCGAGATAGTCGAGTACATTCCATGCTGAATCTGTTATGTTAGGATATTTATCGTGAACTTTATCGTGAACTTTATCATGAACTCTGTACAATTCTTCTCCTTGGTGACTCTTCAGGGTCTCTAGTATTTCTGACAGCATGAAGTCTATGAATGGTCCAGAGTTGGCAGCTTGGGTGCTTGCAGTTATTGCGTCATAGTAGGCTTGCTGATTTGAGAACACCATATTTTCCACAGGCAGATGTTCGAACAGCGGATGCAGTTTGCCGAGAATGAGCGATTGCCACAATCGTCCCATGCGTCCGTTGCCATCGGCAAATGGATGGATAAATTCAAACTCGTAGTGGAACACACACGAGCGTATAAGCAGATGGTCTTTGCTTTGGTTCAGCCATTCGAACAAATCCCTCATCAGATAAGGCACTCTGTCGGCTGGTGGCGCCATGTGAACTAATCCTTGTTCGGAGAACACTCCCACGCCCCCATGACGGTATCTGCCAGGATTGTCGATAATTGCTTCCATCATCTGTGCGTGTGCCTTGAGTAAGTCTTCTTCTTTGAATGCGTCAAGGTGAGGATACATCTCGTATGTTTTGATGGCATTCTTCACCTCTTGTATTTCCCTGATAGGCGCAACGATGTTTTTGCCGTTGATGATGTCGCACACTTCATCCTCAGTCAGTTTGTTGCCCTCTATGGCAAGCGAACTGTGTATTGTGCGTATTCGGTTTGCCTTGCGCAGATGCAAGGCATCCGTTTGCTCAAGTCTAATGGCATAACGCTCTATTTGACCTGATATTTCAGCAATCTTATTGATTGTTTCTGCACTTATCGTAAACGGTGGTGTATACATGACGTGACTTTTTGATATAACACTTATTCCATTGGCTTAATCATCTTCTCGATAAATTCAATCTCATCTTCATCAAGTTTATACTTATGATAGAGTTGTTTATCTATGCCAGCAATACTTTGAGTCCAGTCGATATCGCTGTTTTTTTTATAATTTTGAATAGGTACGAATTTAAATTTATCTCTAACTATGTTTTGTGTAATTAGGATAGAGGCTAGTAGAAATCTTGTAAAACAAGTGCGAATATATTTTTTTAGATTCTGTGCTTCTTCCTCATTATCAAATATATCTAATAGAAGATATGATTCTGTACATATAGTATAAGGTGGTAAGACTTCAAGTCTTGAAACGATTCTTTTGCGCCCATTTGCATCAGTTTGTCCAGCATGTTCTGCCGAAGCTTTTGACATGATAACTTTCCACTTGTCTACTATTTCTTTGTTTTGTGGCACATCCTTCTCTTCCATGTAGCTGATACCATCGCTGCCGAAAAGTGAAATATTTCGACCCGGCTTCGCCGGGAAACCGTGCTGGAAGCTTCTTATCCCAAACGGTTTACTCACGTAAACCGTTTGGGATAAGAAGCCTGTAAAGGTTTGAGACTTAACCTTATTGATAATGTCAAGAACCTTTTGATTTCTTATAAATGTATCATGTTCGTTAAGATATCTAGTACTTTCATTACGGAAATCACCGAGAATACTTGTAACAACACATTTGGTATCAGATCCTTTGTTCCATAAGAAATAACAAACTCCACCTGCAATATCAACAGTAGGGAAACAATCTCTAGAATCCTCGTAATCAAATAATTTTAAGAGTTGTTTGTCATTAAGCATATTTGCTCTAAACTCATCGAGCCCTTTACCTCCAGTATACCATTTTGCTGGTATAATCATAGACACATTATTAGGGTTAAGTAATTTAGCTAAATCTACAAATTTATTATAAATAGGAGTTGCACTACTTCCTGTTCCACCACCATCCATGATTTGATACGGTGGATTACCCACAATTGCTTTAAACTTCATATTATTAATATCTTCGTTTTCTGATTTTGGAATTGATTTATACACATGCCAGAAGTCGTTGCCACGAACGATGTCGTTTTGGAACAGTTCTGGCTTAGCACGGAGCACGTTGATCATGTCACACTCCAACGACTCGTGACCATTAAAGAAGTATGTCTTGCCCTCTTTGGTCACATGCTCGTCTGCAGCTTTGAGTACACCAGCAGACACAAGGTCGGTTACAGGTACCTCATGCTCATAGCAACGAATGTTCATGCGGATGTCCTTGCGGAAACCAGCCAATGTGCGTTTGGTAATACTTACAGCCATCTTCGTACGGCACACAACAAAGATGTTATCCTGCAACACATCCTTCCAAATTTCGAGGTCGTCGCCTGCCTGGTGATAATATTGCTCAGCATTCAGGCTCTTCCCACGCTCGCCAGTAAGATGCACTTTGCGATAGTTTGGCTCCTTGGCTCCCTTGAACATAGAGTAAGCTATATAGAGAGGATAGAGACCCGTCTTGGAGTTGATTTCAAGAATACGGGAATTATAGTCGCCGAAAATATCCTTGGTTACCTCGTTGGTGAAATGAGGCTGGTTGTTTTCATCCATCTCTACACCCACAGGTCTTGCAGCGTTGACATTCTCGCCATACTTATTCTCCTTGGTATAAGGCGCAACAAAATCCTCATCCCAGAAGCACCAACCGCCCACAGTATCACTCATGTGCATGTTAACTACACGCCATGGAGTAAGCACGGTCTCCTTGTCAGGATTATGGAAGTAAGAGAAGATGGTGGCAATCTTGGCAATACGGTCCTCGGTATTGAGATTGTCAGCCTCCTTCACCATCTGGCGAATGCGCTTGGCAGCACCCGTAAAGATGCTACGGTCGAAGCAGTCTTTCAGAATGTTGAACGTCTGCTTGGTAAAGCCCTTAGGCATAAACTCCTCCCATGAAGCCTGGTCAACGATCTCGTCGCTGGCAAAGTTGTCGATAGTGATCTCTTCGCCAGCCTCATCGTTGATTTCTGCTCCATAGACCAACAAAGGAATACGGATAGCCACGCCACGGAGCACTGACATACGGGCACGCTTCTCCTTGTTCTCTTCGTCACGTTTCTTCTTAGCCTCGTCAGTTTTGTCATCCTTCTCTTTGTTCTCCCATTTCTTCCAAAGCACAGGATTGCTAAATGAACTCCATTCGCCGTTCAGAAGCTGGCTATGGCTGACAAAAAGGTAAGGGAATATCTCTGCAGGAACATTCATCTCATCGTTCCATCCCTCATCTTTTGTCGTCGGCTGACCATTTTCGTCCAATTCGGCAGCCATAGAAGGGCGAGAAGGTAGGGCTTCGCTTTCGGATAGATAGAAAATGTACTTGATCTGTTCCGCATCTGCATCGCCCAAACCATTCTTGTTGATATTGATTTTCTCTGGTTTCCAAGCATTTGGAATAGAACCCAGAAGGTCGTGTACATCGCCGAGAGCCTTTTCCTGCTCAGGACTGAGATTCATCAGCTGGTCAGGATTATAAAGCGAGTTGTCGGCATAGCCACTACGCACGGCACGCTCGATATATACATTAGAGAGTTTCTCGAAGATCTGACTAGCAGAGAAGTGCTTGCCCATCTCGCCTTCGTCCATAGAGAGAACAGGACAGAGTTTGATGAAGGCAGCAAGATGCTCTTCCTCCTTCTTCTGAGTAAGCTTCATCTGCTTCTTACCTTTTTCGGTCTGTGCATAGACTGCCATCTTTGCAGTTTCAGCTACAGCTGTAAGAGCACGGTCTGGTGCAAAGTCAAACACATAGCAGTCTGACTTCTGACGGCCTTCGAGTACAGCATGTGTCTGCACACGGAAGATGGTTTGCATGTAGTTGGCAGCAGGAGTATTCTCAGAGCCTTTCATACAGAGCACGGCAGTCCATTCTGGAACACTTACACCCGTGGTAAGCTTTCCGCAAGAGAGGGTGATGGTATAATCCTTCTTGGTGACATTCTCCTTGGCATTGCCACGGATATTGTCTAATACATCAGCCAAAGCATTACCATTCTTATCCTCGATATTACCATCGCCAGCGGCATTGATGATATGGAACATTCCGTTTTCTTCACCAAACACATCATGCTTACGCAAAAGCTGTTCGAGAGCAGCAGCTTCTTTTACACCAGGCAAGAGCCAGAAGGTATGGCGGAAGTGCTCACGGAATACATCTGACGAGAAAGGATAGAGACTGGTGTCGGATTCTTCTACAAGTTTATCGAGGAAGCGATTGATTGCCTTCTCGTGTACGAACTTGTCGATTTTCACCTTAGCCAATTCTGCCTGATATTCAGCCTTCTTGATCACATTAGGCTCATTGTCTATCAACTTCTGAAGCTGAAGCTTGTCTTCCTCTGTATATACTCGGAAGAACTCGTGGAACTTGAAGACCTCATTATTCTCGATGGCCTGGTCGCGCAGCATCTTAGGCAGCGTGAAGGTAAGTATCTGCATACGTGGCAGGTCGGCGTATGGGTTAGGGTCACCATAATGATGCTCATCCCAGAACAACTTGGCACGCTGTTCCATCACGTAGTCCCAAGTATATATTTCACTTTCTTCATATTTGTCGAGCAGGTTGAAAGGTGTTCCCGAAAGTGAAAGAATTCGGGTATTCTCCTTTTTCAACTTGTTCATTACACGCACACCGGCAGCAGCATCAATGCCTTCGTGCGCCTCGTCAACCATTACGAAGTTCCAATCATACTCCATAATGGCACGTTTCAATGGATCAAAATTGCGCTCCTTGCCACCAACAAATTGTGACAGGCGCAGATATTGCATGCTGACAAAGAATACGAGTATCTTTTTGCCAGCATCCACCTCGCGGGTAAGCGTATAGAAGTCACCCTGAGAATCGTTATCATCCATCATTCGGCGACCATAAGCAGGTTCAAGTCCTTTTGCATGATAGTCAGCAAGGGCTTCCGGGGTACGGAAAATCTTCGCAAAGTCATCATGCCATCCTTTATCTACAACAGGGCGATGTGTGATGATGAGCGTAGAGCGGTAGCCACAACGCTTAGCTACTTCAAGACCTGAGAGGGTCTTTCCAAAACGCATTTTTGCATTCCAGAGATAGTGCTTACCCTTGTTAGGGTCTTTGAACTCCTTCTGGAAGTATTCCACGGTGTCATGGATTGCCTTTTCCTGCTCTGGGCGGAACTTGATGGCTCCATGTCCAGCTCCCTTGCCTTGCTTTATCTTGTTGATAACATCTTGTATATCAAAGATGGTGCACGCAAACCAGATGTCTGCATCCTCAGTCTGTCCGGTAGTTGGATCCTTATACTTGCCAAGAGTCTTTGAAGGAATGTCCATGGCACGCAGGGTGCGATAGACATCATCAGCCTTATAGCATTTGGAGTCCTGGTCGTATGTGGTACATTCCACATATTCTATATGGTATGAAACTCCCTGCATGTAAGGACGAGCATCGAGCTCAGCACGAACAGCCTTACCCAAATCCTGGCGGCTTTTGGAATCTGCTATCTCATTATCGACAAAGACCTCACCAATTTTGAGAAGTCCTTGGTGCTTCCTATCGCCCTGGCTGAGCACGTAAAGGAGGCGTGATTGGGTTATAGTGTATCTCATTTATCGTGATTTAGTAATAATTATCAAAACGTTATATCTCGTCATCTTCCGTCTCTTTCTGATGGCTACGGAACAATGAACGGAACTCTATCTTTTGCCATGGCTGCGAGCGTGGGTCCTCGTCGAGCGAAGGTTGCCAGTCTTTTGGCTTTTTCAGATTCCAGTCTCTTATGATGCATTTAACACCGATGTGACCATTTATCTCGCCTTTCATGCAGGCTGGACATTGCTTCTTGGTAGTTTCTCCAAAGAGATCGGTTTCATATACCTTGTCGCAAGAATCAGGAACAACCATCTTGATACCATCCATCTGCCACAGATTCCATGAAATCCATCGGGCAGCATTGATGATTTTATTTCTTTTTGGAACCCGGAGGTTGCCATCTGCATCTTTGATGTAATGGCCATCTGCATCCTTTGGATTGAACTTATCCATGAAGTACTCTATATAGGTGTAGAGTAGGGCTTCACGAGCCAAGAGCAGATTGTCGCCTTGCCATTCATAACCATAAGTATGCTTGAAGGCTTTTTCTGCCATATCGTACCATTCCTTTTCGGTCTCGACATTTTCGTTGATGACACGCATCTTTCTATCAAGAATACCAATACGATGGCTGATAGGGATAGGCTGGCCTGTTGTGGTATCATAACGACTGACCAGATAGGGAGCTTCTCCACAGGTTATTTCCATGCAGTTGTCAACAACATACTTCTTCCATGTCTTTTGCTTGTTGCCTTCCGGAAACTGGATTTTTCCTTCTGTAGGAATCCATGAATGCGTACCATCTTCGTTTGTGACTTCACGATTGAAGACGTCTTTGCGTCCAAACCAGTTCTCGTCGATGAGATTGTTTTGTGCATTACACACCCATGATGGAGTAAACACCTCGGCCTTGTCTTTGGTGCGGTCGAGCTGAGCTTGCTTGTCTTTCAGTACACGAGGCATTACGATGCGACGGAACCGTCCGGTAATATGCTCAGGCTTGATCTCATCGTCATATCGGTAACCTTCTTCCATGAAATTCCCGTGTTCATCAAGCACCGAGTTTTCATAATCGGATGTTGCCCAGAAGATGTTAACCACCTTCTCCTGGTCTGAAGCCTCTGCGCGGGCTCTTGCAGACATGGTATGGTCAATGAGCAGTTTGTCAAGAACCTCTGGATCGTAGTCCATGATGTCTTGCTCAGAGATGTCAACATCACTGATATGCTCAAAGATTCTATATGTTGTATTCTTTTCTGCCATTATTGGTTTTTGCAAAATTATCTTTTCTTGTTGCAGTCTTTCTGCACAATGGAATACATTTTCAATAACTGCTCTATTTTCTCAGCAATTTGCCGTCTCAACCACTCTGGTTTGAGCACTTCTACCTGATTTCCGTATGAAAAGATGCGTGCCTCCAATTCCTTGTTGGGACGAACCATGAGCTTGATGATATGCTGTTCTTCGTCTTCCACCTTCTGTGAAGGATGGATGGGCTTGTTGACCACGTAAGGGAAACGGACTTCGTCAAACTTCAACAGCACTTCTTCTGCCACTGGATGGTCTTCGGGTAATGTCACCCCTACTACGTTCTTGAAATACTCATTGAAGTCTATGTCCTTATTGGGAATAAACGGCACATTGGCACGTGAAAACTTTACGATACGGTCGAGCGCTTTATTGGTGATGTAATGGCCATGACTGCCTTCCTGCAATCCGATGAGGAACCAGCGGTTGTTGAACTGCTTGATGTGGTAAGGGTGGAGGATGGCAGTTCTTTCTTTGCCAGCGAAAGTGCGATAGAGCAAATTCAATGGCTGATGGTTCAATGCGGACTCTATCAGTTCTCCCAAGAACTCTGTTCCCTTCAGCAGATCATTGTGCTCAAACGATACGATATTCTCTGTATTGGGCTTGACACCAAAACGGAATTCAAGATTCGAGATGACATCTTCCAACCATGCGTTACTCGGCACACCACGGAAACGACTTAGTAGGTCGATAGTGGAGCGAAGAGACGCTACTTCTTCTGCTGTCAACTCATTATTAAAGATGGAGAAGCTTGGGTCTGAATAACGGTAGTAACTCTTTCTTCCATCGAAAGGATATGTTTCGATAGGAGCATTGTAGGTGACTCTATCTCTCATGCATTTGATATCTTCGCGCAACTGACGGATGCTGACCTGCGAGCCATAGAGATCCATGAGGGACTTGTTGACCGCGCCAAGGAGGTCCTCGATGCTGTATGTTCTATGAAAATCGCTAAAGCATCGGTCCAATATTCGGTAGCGTAGCTGCGCATTCTTATTTGTTGGCATAGAGTCTTCTCTTAATGAGTTTATTGATCAGTTTTTATAGTAACGACATCGTCCAGTCTGACAAGGCCGTTCATGTCGGCTTGTTGGTTAGCATGCGTTCTGCAAGCATCACTTTTATTCGATTGAGAGGTTGTTTCACCATATTTCTTGTCCTTATATTATCAGTATGCAAAAATAAGGGTTTTTCTTCGGAAAACGGACGCTTTTTATAAAAAAAATACTCCCCCAAGCAAATAAATTGAGGTTTTCGTCATGATGTCCGACATAATATTGTATCTTTGTAAAAGATAGGCTGCACCTCAGCAATCGGAGCAAGCTCCATAGCGTTCGATTTGCACTATCTTCGCATACGAAGTGTGCTTATTATAATAATCAAAATTAATTAACATGGAAAGATATATTCTTCCTTACATAAAGCAATATAAAAATATAGATGACTTATTAGAATCAACTGATAAGTCAAATATGACATGTGTTACTAATATGTCTTCTTTCTTAGATACAATAAGAAATACACATCGTTTATGTATCGTAGGAGATCCTGGAATAGGGAAGAGTAGACTTTTGAAAGAGTTGGGATCGACTCTTTCTTCAAAGAACGTATTAAAATGTAATGCTATAGATTTTACTTCAAAATCGGTTGGTGCCGATGTGAAATATTGCATAGTTGATGCTCTTGATGAAGTTGAATCAAATCAATTTATCAGAGTATATAGAGAAATAAAGGACTTTTGCGAGAATAACAAGAATACAAATGTTGTTTTTTCTTGCAGAAAACATTATGTGGCATCTTATGCTCATATTTTCTCTTTATTTACAGATCTTTCGTATATAGAGATACTTAGATTAGATGATGAAAGTGTAAAAAATGTACTTTCCAGTTGTTCAAAGCAGGTCATTTCTAATATAGGAAAAAGCAAGAAAATGTTAGACTTGCTTTCTGTTCCAAGATATCTTGAATATTTTATAGAATACCAAAAAGAGAACGTCGAGTGTAAAAATATAGGACAAATATTTGAGCTATTTGTTGAGAAAAATATTCTTCATGCTATTGAAAAATATAATAACACACAATGCGATAAAAACAATTTGGCAATCCTGACACAACGAGTACTTGAAAAAATAGCATTCGTTATGGAAATTGGTCGACTTGACTCAATTACAAAAGATGAGCTATATACAATTTTGGATGGTATAAGCGGTAATATGGCACAAATGGTTTTGTCTAATTTAAGTTTGTTGTTTTTTGAGAATCGCATTCTTAAAGAGACAAATGACGTTTTGATGTTTCCTGATACTGAGATACAAGAATATCTTGCTGCGAAAGAATTATGTAGACAAGACAACATTGAGAGTGTATTGTATGATATTGCAGTAAGTCATGATGTTAAACATATTTATCCAAATTGGCTCGATGTAATTCCTCATGTATCATACATTCGCTCTTCTTCATTTTTCAATATTTTTAAATTAATTTTATCTTATGAGTCTAATTTAGAATTGGATTCGTTGGATGCATTATTGAGATATGTAGATCCTACTATACTTTCTATTGAGCAAAAAGCAGAATTGTTTAAGATTATCTGGAATAATTATTTCAGTAGACCAGTTTATATTAGATGGAGAAGTCCTATTTTATCTATTTTGCAGCAATGTTATTCTGCAGGTTGTTGTAAAATGCTTATGCCTACAACAGAACATTTGAATAAAATTCAACTTTCAAATATATCGGCAATTCTTGAAGTTTTGGCTCAAGGTAATTGTTTGCCTACAGAGGTTGTTTTGTATTGGGCAAATGCTGCTAAAAAATTAATAGAAAATCAAAATTCTGATATTCAATACGTTTCGTTGTCGATATTCGAAGCGATAAATGACATTGAGGACTTAATCAAATTAGCTAAAAAATTCGATACGTTCAATTCAGATATCAAAGGAAAATACTGTGATATTACTGGGTATAATGGGGTCACAGATAAGAATGTAATTCAATGTTGGATTAATGAATGCTATCAAAGTAATCCTCATGCTATAAATGCGATATTATGTATAGAGAATACAGAATCAATAATAAGTACATACAAGCAGATCGTCAACAATAATAAAATTGAGAAGTTCTTTAATCCAGTAGGAAATTTAAGTGTACATTACTCTTCCTTGACAAAACAAATTCTTACAGTTTTTCATAAAAACAAAGAAGCTAAGAATGATTTGATTCAATTGTTTGCAGTCTATTTAAAAACTCGCCATTATCATAAAATTTCCGGAGATGAAAGTAGATTATTTAAACAGATTATTCAAGATGATTCTGTGTCATTGTGCTTTGTTCAAAGTTTAGATCAAAACAGAGAATTGTGGTATTATCTAAAGAGCATTGAACCAGAGTATATTGATTATGACTTGATTTGCGCGATTGAGAATATTCTGGCAAAACTATGTAAAGAAAATTACAACGTTGACAGATGCCTTCTTACGCTTTTAAGCATAGTAAGACACGACAAAGATAAACAGGAGTCATTATCTAAATATATGGCTCGTTATTCTGATGTATTTAAGCGTTGGGATAAATCTGAAGGTGAAGAAAACACTCCTAATAATGACAAAGAGTTGGAAGAAGCCTACAATTATCTTATGGACCAGAATATTAAATCGAAAGACAAGTATTATTGCGCTCTCTTTTTGTGTGAGAACATTGATTATTTGAAATCTATTGACTATAATAAAGTTTTTACAGTTATATGTGATTTCTTTAACAATGTAGATCTCGATAAAACCAAAACCAAGAAAGAAGATCCGCATTCATACAATCTGTCATGGAATCTTATATATATACCACATTTTGTAAATGCTGTTTGTGAACTTGGACAAGAAGAAAAACTAATGCAATATAGGATGATATTAGCTAAAACACTTCCGTTCATAAGTCGCGTTGGTAATATTGATTCTCGTACTATTAGTTCTTTCTACAAGAAAATTATAGGCAAATTGAGTACAGACGAAAATGCTATACTCATAGACTGGTGGAAATCTAGAAATGACGATTATTTAAATATTTCGCCAGACGATATTATATCTTGTATCACTGAGTATGGGATGGGGTCTTTATCTTATAAACTTGAAGAATATGTGGATATTTTTATTGCGAAGCAATCCCAAGAGAATGCATATGTCGCTTCAAAAGCACTTGAGTTGATAGCTAAAGACTATGTCAAATGGGGTGTTGAAGATTATAGAAAATTGTTTGATTCTATTGAAAAATGTGGAATTAAGGGGATGAAAATGCAGTGTAATGCCATTATGATAGAAAAATTTCATGATGGAAATGCAATATCATGGAGATTCTCTTATTTAAATGAAAATATAGTTTCTACAAGACAATTTGAAAGTCATCATGTACGATTCGTATCAGATGAAGAACAAGAAATTTCGGGAGCAAATCCACGAATGTTTAGGTGCTTTATGTCAGTACAAGAAGAACCTGTTATTCAGAATATGTTAGAATTGTTTGAATTTGGGTTAAGTCTGTCTCCTCGAATAGTAACTAGAGACTATTCTAGTTATTTGATGTCGCAGATATACATGTACTTTATCAATATGAAAAAGTTAAACTACATTCAAAAGTTAAGGATTCTCGTTGAGAAACACTGTGAAGGTGTTGCTGACAATAATGCCTATAATATAATGAATCATTATGAGTTAGTCTTCTTGAATTCTGAAAGAGGCAGTATAGATGCATCCGTAAAAAAATACAACGCATGTATAGCGAATGCATATTTGCCAATAAGAAACGATGCGGACTTTAGAAACTATTTTACAACAATTGCATTAGAGGTTCAAAAAGAGATTCAAGACCAAGGTATTTACTCTCTTGTCAACAGCCAAGCATTGAGTGAAGACTTTATACAACGAGAATTAAAAAACACCATTATAAACAAGTGTTGTCAATTAGGGCTGACTAATGTACGTGTTGATCGTGAAGTTGCGTTGCAAGATAACAAACGAACAGACTTTTTAATTTGGTATGGAATGTGTAATCCTATTATGATAGAACTTAAATTATTACACAACAAGGAAATACAAAGTACTAAAGAACGTCATGCGTATAAAATGAAATTCGAAAAGTATTCCAAAGCAACCAATGCTTGCTTGTCTGTATTTTGGGTTTTTGATGTTGGTAGAGGTGGCAACCAAAATGTTTTTGAAGATTTAAAAGATGAATATCGAAGCTTACCTTATACAACCTGCTTATTAACTAAATGCAAGTGCAGCAGTGGACGAGACACAGGTGCAATTGCAAAAAGACAGATAGGAAAAAAGACAACAAAAAAGAAAACAAAGTAGTAAATTGCTGAAAACGGAGGATATCCACCCACCCAAAACGGGGATATCCGTTCACTTT
>ENA-UOJT01000111-UOJT01000111.1-human-gut-metagenome-genome-assembly--contig:-C15-NODE-111-length-59766-cov-20.697392_pt1 | contig 59766 bp, 60 predicted proteins | sample MGYA00242357_ERZ723904 | MGnify/ENA metagenome assembly ERZ723904 | reverse complement strand
ACTTCCATTATCAAAAAATAACAGACCAGATTCTTTTTTTAAGTAAAGTTTTTTAATATTTTCTTGCTTAAACTTTAAATCCGACAAATACGGCTTTGGAAGTCTTACCAGAATGGTATTGGAACTATTATCAATTATATATTCAGCAAGAGCCATGTTAACACAATATTCCCCACTCATTTCTACTTCGAAAACTGAATCAATGTTTTCTTCGTTATCATCGCTGTCACTTGTTATGTACCCAATAGATCGAATTTCAAGGACCTCTAACTCATTGTACTCAGTTTGAAGATTTCCAACAGTAATATTAACGTGATTAGTAACTCGGCTATGCTCTTGCCCTTGCTCATAGCCATTCTCCCAATATTCTGAAACCAAGTTCTCATAGGATTCTGAATATGCTGCTTCATATGTATCATTTGATTTTATTGAAACTGTATTCCGAAAATAGCAAATAAGACCAACACCAAGAACAATGATAATAATAGCTGTACCAAATGCAAATAAGTCCAAATAATGCTTTGTATTTTTTTGAAGCGCTCCTTCTTTTTCATTATTCATTTATACTTTCCTCCATTGCTTCTGTATTAGTCTCACTTTCACATTTGATCTCATAATTAATATTTTTCATACTAAGTTTTTCAGTAAGTGATTGCATTCGTTTCTTAGCTGATTCGGTTGCAATTTTCTTCATTGCATCATTTTTGCTGATTTCCTCATCAATTTCTTCCTGTATTTTGTTTTGTGAATTAACATACGCCTCAGCTCCATCTACTGATGACCCGTTAAAGAAATCCTTTTGAACCTGAAATAAAACTTCCTCCTCTTTTATACCTACAGTTTCATATTCAGGTGTAGGTACAATAATTGTTACTACAGCGTTATTTTCTTCTATTTTAATTTTTCCTAAATCAATCGTCCAAATAGCAGTTGCAGTTGTAGCACCGATTTTAAAGTAATCATTATCTTTACCTATGCTGTGGTAATTGTTTAAATTTACTTCCGCTCTCAACACTTCAAGCTCTCCAGTACCAAATGAATTCGATATTATATTTACTGTCGTGTCCTCCGCAGAAAGTCCTGCTTTTTTACCTTTTTCAAAGCCCTCCTGCCATTTTTTAGGTGCATCAATAGAACCTAAAGCTATACCTATTGCTTTTCCTTGTTTTTTAGCGAAGCTATCTGGATTATTATATATTGAGAGTGCATTGAAAAAAAGCACAATAACCAATGCCGCAATAATCCAAAGTATTGCAATTATCGAATTTTTTATTTTTTTCACTTATCACACCTTCTCACTGAATTTAATATCAAGGCTTTCCAGCTGATCATAGTCAAATTCAAATACACATTTGTCCGAATTTGAATCAACGGTGTATTTCTCCTGATCATTGACTGTTATGGTCACGTATCCTACACCCAACATTTCTTTTTTTATACTAAGCTTTATTTTATCAGGCTCGTAAATTTTGATTTTTTTCTTGTTTTTAAGATCCTTATAGCTATAGGAATCATTTTCTATACCGTCTTTTTCTATTATCAGTATCGAATCTGTTGGTGACTCTTTTCCAAGGGAGCTTATAATTTCAATCCAATTTTTTTTAGGCTCTGAAGTTGATACGGTTATTGTTTTATTGGACCATTTTTCCGTGCTGAAAAAGATATTTGTTTTGTCAGCACTCTTAACTTCAGGTACGCTGTATATAAAAGTATAACCTGACTCACCCTTTTCATATGTATCAATGCCGCTTACCTTATATTTAATATTGTCTAAGCTTATAGAAATGCTATCATTAGGCTTTAATTTGGAAACACTATAGTTCTTGTCCTTTTCATTATAATCATCTCTATTACCGTTTACTGAAAAATCAACTACCGTATTCTGTTTATCATTAAGTTGAACCGATGTATATGGATAAAGCTTTATATAATAGGTTTGGAATTTATCAATATCATCAGCATTAACCTTTTTAAATTCAACAATACCTTTTTCATTATCTACACTGTATGCTTCAGGTTTGCAGTCTGATTTATCAGTGTAATATATATCAGCCGGAAATGAATATTTAACCGTATATGAAAGTTCCGGTGAAATTACATTTGTATTGATATCATTTATCAGCCATTGCGAATCTTTGGCACTATTTTGCACCATTCCTCCGTAATATACAATATCGTCCCGAAAAGTAAATGTGCGCATATGAAATTTTCCTAAGGGTTCAACAACCATATCACACTCTTCACCATTATTGATATTAGGATCAAACTCTATTTCCGCATACTGAGTTCCTTTATTGTCTATATTATCAGATTTTTCGACATTTATATCAGATAACACGCTGTCACCATCTTTGTTTTTTATGCGAAAACTGCTTAGTTCATATAAATCTATAGCATTATCCTTTTTGGTTATTTTAGCGTATATTTTTTCTCCGAGTTTTGCATCATATATAAATTTATCAGTCTGATTTTCGCTTTCTTCACTGTTTTCGTCTTCATTATACTCCTGGTTTGCAAACAAAATTTCAGTATATTTTTCATCTTTATAATATTCTATATTAAATGCTCTGTTTTCCGCAAAAGCAACATGAAAAGGTCTATCTTCTGCTACAGAAGCCATAGCAGGTATTGCTGCTTCTGCTTCTTCATCTGTTTGATTTTGATCACCGATATATTCTCCGTTTTTATCAAGTTTATTCTCTTCTTTAAGCCTCATATATTCATTATACTTGCCGCTTGTATCGAGTTTTTCCATGTAAAACTTTGTAATAAGGTCATCACTACTGTTACAGCCGGATAAAAGCACACATGAAAAACAAAGCATCAATATTAGCGTCCTTTTCATTTTAAACATTCCCCTTTACTGTAATCTTTTTCTATAATATATTATTTAATTGTAATTATGTCAATATGTACAACATTAGAATTTCGGTTACAAATATATAACATTTGCAGTTAATCAGAAGTCGTAAAAATCATCATCGCAATCATCACAATCACATTCGTCATCATAATCGTCATCATCGCAGTCATCGCAATCGTCATCGTCGTAATCATCATTGCGGCTGACACTTTTATCATCATCTTCAAAGAGAGTGTGATAAACAAAAGCCTTTTCAAAAATATCCACTTTGCCGTCACGGTTAAGATCAAAAAGCCTGTTATTAAAAAAATCGAACATATTTCCTCCTTGGGTCTCATTGTTTCTGCTTCTTTGATACTATAATATCACATTACCTGGGCGAAAAATAGGACAAATAATTATCCGTGCTAAAATATTCCAAACCTGTTGAAATCCTTTGTGCAATGTGATATAATAAGATGTTGTTAAAAACACCCAAACATTATGGAGGAATGAAATATGAAAAAATCAAAGCTTACCGCTTTACTGCTGGCAGCTGTAATGTCAGTGGGAATGTTCACCGCCTGCGGCAAGGGCGACGAAAGCGCATCGGACGCAGCTGACGCAGCTGACGCAAAGACTATCCGTGATATCACCTCAATGGAGCTTATCGGCGAGATGAAAACGGGCTGGAATCTGGGAAATACTCTGGATTCCACGATCACCAACCCCACAGGCAGCGAAACTCCCACTGACTGGGAAACTGCATGGGGTCAGCCTGTTACCACAAAGGCAATGATAGACAGCGTAAAGGCTCAGGGCTTCAACGTTCTGCGTGTACCTGTGACCTGGGAGGGCAAGTTCGGCGAGGCTCCAGATTACACTATCAAGGCTGACTGGCTTGCAAGAGTCAAGGAAGTTGTGGATTACGGCATTGACAATGATATGTTCGTTATCCTCAATATGCACCACGAGGAATGGCATATGCCCACTGCGGACAATGAGGAAAGCGCCGAGAAAATTCTCCGTGCTCTCTGGGCTCAGATCGCCGATTACTTCAAGGACTATGATGAAAAGCTCATATTCGAGGGCATGAACGAACCCCGTCTCAAGGGAACTCCCATGGAATGGAACGGCGGAAATCAGGAGGCAAGAGAGGTCATCAACCAGCTCAATGCCGCTTTTGTTGAGACTGTACGTGCAAGCGGCGGCAACAATGAAAAGCGTCACCTTATGATACCCACCTACGCTGCTTCCACTATGGACAGCGTTCTGAACGACTTTGTTATCCCCAATGACGACAAGGTGATTGTTTCCGTTCACGCATATCTCCCCTACACCTTTGCTCTTGCGGACAATGCCTCCGGCACATCTGAATGGAGCGCTGACAACTTTGCCGATACCAAGGACATCGACAGCCTTATCGCAAATCTCAAGAAGAGATACATCGACAAAGGCCAGGCAGTTATTATCGGCGAATACGGCACAAGAAACCGCAGCTTCAACACCGAGCCGAGAGCGGAATGCGCACGCTACTATGTATCCAAGGCAACTGAGGCAGGCATTCCCTGCATCTGGTGGGACAACAACGCTTTCACCGGAAACGGCGAGAACTTCGGCCTCTTCAACAGAACAAGCTTTGAGTGGAGATTCCCCGAGATCGTAAGCGCTATAATGGAAAGCTGCGGCGCATCGGGAAGCACATCAAACACTTCTGCCGAAAGCTCTGCGGAATGATAGACAGACTCAGGTTCGAGACTGCCTGCCGCACGGTGACATCGGGTGGAAAGCTGCAAAAGGGCATTGGCACCAAAAGCGAACGCACCGTTCATGCGGTGCTGAAAAATTACTTTGAGCCATACCACGATTCACAGGAGCAGAAGGTAGGCAGCTATATCGCCGACATTGTGGGCGAAAGCGGAATTATTGAGATACAGACAGCAAGCTTTTCCCATCTAAGGGGAAAGCTTGCTGAGTTTCTGCCCATATCACGGGTAACGGTGGTCTATCCCGTTTATGTAAAAAAGGTCATCGTAACGCTGGACGGCGACACGGGCGAGGTAAAGAGCCGCCGCACATCTCCCCTGAAAGGCTCGGCATATGATATTTTCACGGAGCTTTTTCCCATATCGGAATTTCTGCTGCATGAAAATCTCCGCTTCACTATCATGCTGCTTGAAGCGGACGAGCTTCGTATCCCACCCGAAAGCATCGGTCGGAAAAAGAACAGGAGAGGCAGGCTTTCCGTCTGCGACCGTATCCCCACAGCGCTTATTGATGAAGTGAACATCACCTGCCCCGAGGACTGGCAAAAGCTTATCCCCTGCCTTATGGACGAGGATTACACCACGGCAGATCTGGCGGCAGCGGCAAATATCCCAAGGCAGACCGCACAGCTGGCTCTCAGCGCCCTGCAAAGGGGCGGCGTTGCAGTCCGCACAGGCAAAAAGGGACACGCATACACCTACAGATTTTATAAGGACACAGCTACCGAACAGGAGTGATAATATGGACGGATTAACAGTAAAATACAACGAACTTACCGCCGATGAATTTACCGAGATATGGCAGTCGGTATGGGGCGACGCCCCCGACAGTCGGCAGACAGCCCTTGCAATGGAGCACACGCTTTTCAGGGTATCGGTCTATGACGGCGACAAGCCTGTTGCCATGGCAAGGCTTCTTGGCGACATGGGGCTTAATTACTACATAAAGGACGTGGCTGTAAAGCCCGAATATCAGAAAAAGGGCATCGGACGGCTGCTTATAGATGAGCTGCTTAAATTCATCAGGCAAAACGGTGCAAGCGGCACTGATATTTTCGTGGAGCTTTGCGCCGTTCCCGACAAGATACCGTTTTATGAAAAGTTCGGCTTTGATTATAACGATGCAAAGCGGCTGAAAATGATGGTAAAAGCAGAATGAACGCATAATATAATACTGATCCCCAATAAAACTATAGACAAAAAATCATCGCATAATCCATATACGCAAGATTATGCTCGATTTTTTGTATAGCTTTTAATTGGTGATCAGTATAAAATAACCCCTGACCGCAAAAGTCAGGGGTTATTTTTTATTATGGGTCTATCAGTGGCTGTGAGCTTCAGCGCCCGCAGGCTCTCTGAACAGCAGAGTAATACACCACACCGCAGCCAGTGCCACAAGGATATACACTATCCTGCTGAGGATAGCGCCTGTACCGCCGAAAAGCCACGCAACAAGGTCAAAGCTGAAAATACCAACCAGTCCCCAGTTCAGTCCGCCGATAATGAGCAGAACAAGTGCGATCTTGTCAAACATAGGTAAGTCTCCTTTCAGACTATTACTTTCAGAAGTCTCGTTCTGTAAATGCAAACCCGATGAAGTATAAAACTGTTTTCAACAAAACGTATCATACTGCATATACCTCACTGATATTATCTGCATCGGTATGAAAAATATTCACCTTGAACAATTATGAGCCTGAAAATAAACATAAATGCCAAAACTTACAAAAACAGCGGTAAAAATTTAAAATAAATATTTATTTTGCGCTAAAGTTTTTAAATTATCTGCCGATAATATAGGCAGAGGATTTTGTTGATTTATGTCTGGAACATTTTTTTATCTTCCCGAATATAATATTTGAACATACTGTCACTCTCAGGTGCTTTGGCTCTGACCCAAAGCCGGCATTCAGGAAAGGATCCCGCTCATGAACATTACCAAGGATAAATTTTTCTCGTCCGAGCTGCTCCAGTCGGATATGAAGATCACAAATAAAGTAAAATACACCATACTCCAGATGTGCTGCGCATTCGTCCATCTGATGCTTATCTTCATCTTTGCGGCGTTCGGCGTGTACCCAATGGTCATTTTCAATATTTTCAGCACCATATGTTACCTCAGCTGCGGCATACTGGTAAAAAAGGAGCTTTATATCCCCCTTTACTACATAACCTTTGTGGAGATAAGCCTTCACTCTTATATCGCAACGATACTTGTGGGGTGGGAAACAGGCTTCCCCATGTACATAATCGGAATAACGCCCATAATATTCTATATGCACTTCTCGCTGAGCGAAAATTCCACTTTGTATGAAACGCTGCTTATCGGTCTTTGCTCCCTTGCAACCTTTGTTAGCTGCAAGTTCATCTCCTACAAGACCGATCCGCTTTACACTATCCCCGATGAGCCTTCATTCTGGATATACATTTTCAACTCACTGTGTACCTTTGCGATGCTGGTGCTGTTCTCGCTCATATTCCTGCGTGAGATAAAATCAGCCCACACAAAGCTTGAAAATCAGAACGCACAGCTTGACCGAATTGCAGGCATTGACGCTCTCACAGGGCTTTACAACCGCCGCAGCATGGATAAGTTTCTTGCCGCTGCAATGTCATGTCCCAACGATTTCTCCATTATTATGTGCGATATCGACGATTTTAAAAAGGTCAACGACACATATGGCCATAAGAGCGGCGACAAGGTGCTTCAGGCGATATCAAAGATAATCGTTTCAAGCCTCCGTGAAGACGATTTTGTATGCAGATGGGGCGGCGAGGAAATACTTATCCTTATAAGCGGAACTGCCCTTAATCCCGCAGCTATGGCAGCGGAAAGAATACGCTCACAGGTGGAAAAATTGTCCGTTGACAGCGACGGTCAGGCAATAAAATGCACCCTTACCATAGGCGTTGCCGAAAGGTCGGAGGGCAAATCCACCGATGATATAATCGCCCTGGCGGACGAAAGGCTGTACAAGGGCAAGCGCTCGGGCAAGAACCGTGTGGTGGAATCATAAAAGGAAAGGTAATGTATGAGAGCAGTAGTTCAGAGAGTCACCCAAGCAAAGGTCGAGGTTGACGGAAAAGTAACGGGAGAAATAAAAAAAGGCTTCCTGGTGCTGGTGGGCTTTACCCACGGCGACACAGAAGCCGACTGTATAAGGGTAGCAAAGAAAATATCGGGACTGAGAATATTTTCCGATGAAAACGACAAGATAAATCTTTCGCTCAAAGACGTTGAGGGCGATATACTTTGCGTGTCCCAGTTCACATTATATGCGGACTGCTCCCACGGCAACCGCCCCAGCTTTACAAATGCGGCACGCCCCGATCTGGCAGAACCGCTGTACGAATTTTTCTGCAAGGAGCTGGAAAAATACGCTCATACAGAGCGTGGCATTTTCGGAGCGGATATGAAGGTCTCGCTGTTAAACGACGGTCCTTTCACAGTAATTATCGAGTAAATATCTTTTTAAGCCTGTCCGTTACACGCTCGGACAGGCTTTTTTTATGTTCAAACTCAGCAAAGGTGCGGCGGTGATCCTTCTGCATCTTTTTTATATCCTTTTCACGGTCGCCAATTTTCTTTTTCTCGGCCGTATTCATAAAAGCGCCCCCATATATTATGATAATATCATTATATCATATGCGGCGGGAAAATCCAAGACGGCGCTTTTAATATGAAAAAAATATAGTCGGATATGTTATGCTGATCACCAATATCCGACTATGTTACCAGACTATATTTTGTTACACAAGATACAAAGGCACTACGCTTTTATGGCGGACACCCTCATATTCAAAGTTGTCGATATAGACCTGCACGGAAAACGACCTGCGCATATTTTCCTCGTTGATTACCTCTTCCGCCGCACCGTATTCACTGGTGCCGTCACGGTTGAGTATCAGCGCCTTGTCGGATATTTTCAGTGCGTGCTCGGGATAATGGGTGTTCACTATGGCAGATATGCCACGCTTTTCCGAAAGATTTTTAATGGTATCAAGGATTATGAGCTGGTTTTTAAAGTCCAGATTGGACTCAGGCTCGTCAAGCACCAGCATACAGGGGTCAATGGTCAGCGCCCTTGCGATAAGCACCATCTGAAGCTCACCGCCGCTCATTTCGTTGCAGAGCTTGTCGTGAAGATATGTTATGCCCATGTCCTCCATTGCCCTTTCGGCGGCAGCCCTGTCCTCTTTGCCGGGCTGGGAAAATGTGCCCAGATGTGCGCTTCTGCCAAGAGTTACCATGTCGATTGCGCTGTAGGAAAATGCCGAACCCTTTGCCTGTGGCACATATGCTATCTTCTGCCACAGCTCCCTGTGGCGCAGCTGTGAGATATTGGTGCCGTCCAGCTCGGAGCAGCCGCTTTTCCACTTGAGCAGACCTATCATGCACTTGATGAGAGTGGTCTTGCCCACGCCGTTTGAACCCAGCACCGACATGACCTCTCCGTCATTTACGGAAAAGCTGATATCATTGAGGATCTGCTTTTTCTTATATCCGAAGCAGCCGTTTTTGACCTCAAAATTCATGACCATGCACCTCCTGTTTTTTTCAGCAGAATAATGAATACAGGTGCGCCTATTATCGCCGTAAGTATGGAAATGGGTATCTCGGCGGCGGTGGCGCTTCTTGCGAAGGTGTCCATCACTATCATGAAAAATGCGCCGAGGCAGATGCTTATGGGGACAACGGTGCAGTTATTGTTGCCCTTCATCATGCGGGCGATGTGAGGGATAAGCAGTCCGACCCAGCCTACCTGACCGCACATTGAAACGCAGGAGGCGGTTATCATTGATGAAGCGGCGATGAATGCCACTCTCATAAGCTGAGTGTTCATTCCCAGCGAATGTGCTTCGTCCTCGTTAAGAGAAAGGATATTAAGGCGCCATCTCAGCAAGAAGATGATAAGCACGCCGATAGCTATAAAAGGTATTCCAAGCGCAAGGTTGCCGTATGTCGCCCTTGACATGCTTCCCATGAGCCAGTAGGTTATCTGGGGCAGCTGATCCTCAGGGTCGGCAAGATATTTGAGCAGCGATACCAGCGCCTCGAACACGGCAGATATAACGATACCTGCAAGGACTATCATAATGATGTTGCTCCTGCCCTTTGTCTTTCCTATGGAATAGGTCACAAAGCAGGATAAAAGTCCGAAAACCAGTGCTGTAAGCTGTATTGCCACAAGATTTCCTCCGAAAAGCATGGCAAGCACCGCACCGAAGGACGCTCCGCTTGCTACGCCCAGAGTATCGGGGGTCGCAAGAGGGTTTGAGAAAAGTCCCTGAAATGCCGCTCCCGCACAGGAAAGTCCTGCGCCCACCGCAGCGGCAAGAAGTATTCTAGGCAGACGGACGTTATAAATTACCGTTGCCGCTGTCTTGTCAACATCTGCTCCTGTCAGCTTTGAAAAGAGCACCTTTACGGTCTCGGAGGGCGTAAGGGAATATCGTCCGATACCAAGGCATATCAGCGCAGCAAGCAGGGGAAGCAATATCATTATCAGATAAAATAAAACTCCCGCTTTGCCGTTCTTTGCTTTATTTTCCATTTATGCGACCATACCTTTCCTGAGGGTTGCTGTATGAGCCTGCGTCCTCCGTAAGTGCGGAAACGCAGGCTCCGTTTATAGTTTTATACTAATCTTCAATCGCTCTATAGGCAAAGCCGACAGATGAAATAAGACCAGTCAAGGAAAGCGACCGCAGGCGGGCTTGCCGCCCGGCAAGGGAGCTTGACGAAGAATGGGCTTATTTCAGCCGAGGATTTGTCTGTAGGTTGATTGAAGATTAGTATTACTTTGTCTTTCCTGAAGCTTCGCTTGCGGGGGTGTAGATGTTCTGAACATCGTCATCGGTAAGCTCTACACCGTAGAATTCCTTGTAGTAGCTCTTTATCTCGCTGTCCATATCCATGTCTGCGAACTTCTCGGGCTGAATAGTCTTTGCAAGCCACTTGAGTACCAGAGGAGTATCGGAGCAGGGAGGGAACCAACGGTACATACCCAGGGGGAACTTATATACCTTGCCGTTGTTTACAGCAGATACGGTGCTCCAGTCATGACCCTCGATGGTGTTGTTGTAAAGATCCTCGGGGAGATAGGGGCTGAAGTTTGTGATAAGGATAATATCGGGATCCCACTCATACACCTGCTCCATATTTATCTCGGCAGAGCCTGAAAGATCGGCAGCAACGTTTATTCCGCCTGCGGTCTCGATCCAGTACTTGCTGAAGAAGTCAGAGCCGCCTGCTGTGATAACGCCGTTGTCATAATTGAAGAGAATAAGAACCTTGGGCTTATCCTCATCGGCAATGTTATCGGTAACAGCCTTTATTTCGGAAGCTGTGTTTCTGCCATACTCGATGATCTTGTCAGCGGACTCGGAATCGCCGTAGATATCGCCAAGAAGCTCTATCCAGTCAGCATAGGTCTCGATGCAGTCGTAGCCTGCCATTGTGGTGGAGAAGCCTACTGCGGGAATGCCTGCGTTGTCGTAAAGGTCACGCTCCTCGGTATTTGCAGCGGAGTAGAACACAACATCAGGCTCCATAGAAAGCAGCTGCTCGATATTTACCGCACCGTTTTCAACAAAGCTTGTATCGGCATTTGCGATCTCGGGGAAAACATTTATAAGATAGGAATTTTCAGCCGCAGCCATTGAGCTGGGGTGAATACCGATGATATCATCAGCAGATCCTCTGAACAGGCAGTAAGCGGAGGGAAGAGGGAGGATAGAGGAAATAACAACTCTGTCGATATTGGCAGGAAGTGTTACCTCTGCGCCTGTGTGGTCAACGATAGTTCTTGTTTCGGGGTCAGCTTCGCCGTCAGTGCTGTCGGAGGTCTCCTCGCCCGAAGTTTCCTCGGAAGCTTCCTCGGAAGTATCGGCAGCACTGTCGTTTTCTGCAGCAGCAGAGGTCTCAGCCGATGTACCGGCAGCCGAGTCAGATGTGCTTCCGCAGCCTGCAAAGCAGGTAGCTGTCATTGCAAAAGCCGCTGCGCACGCAATAATTTTTTTCAGTTTCATCTCAAAAGTCCTTTCGTTATGGGTTTGCTATCCTGCGGATAATGTTCTCCATTTCTCCGCCTATGTAACAGGGATACTCATTCCAGTGAAGCTTGCTGGATACAGCCGCATGAGGAAGCGGTAGAAAATCAACATCATCACGCTTTATCAGCTTCTTTATCTCGGGGTCGCCGCACACAAGGGAATATTCTCCGCTGTTTACTGCATTTCTCACCGATTTTTCATCGGGAAGGTCAAGGTCGCCGTCTCTTGAAAGTCTGCTGTCAAGGTCAAGCATACTGCCCACTGTTATCTGCGAGCTGCCGATCTCCTCCGCACATTCCCTGAGGGAGTTGGAAAAGACCTGCTCATGTATGATAAGCACCTTTTTGCCGTCATGGACAGCTGTGAGCTTTTCTGTGCCGTTTATCTTGTCTTTAAGATTCTGTCCGCTGCCGAGGGGCATTACGCACACAAAGGGAATACCGTACTTTTGCTGCATATATTCCGCTGTGTCCAGCCCTGAAAGAGATACCACAATGTTCATATCGGCACTTGGGCAGCGCTCTATCTGAGCTATCGAAAGTCCCATTGCAAAATCTGCCACCAGCTCATAGCCGCTGTCGGTGATGAACTTTGTTACAGCGTGATAATTCATCTCGCCGCCTACGTCAAGGGGAATCATGCCAAGAACGTTAACCTTTTTCACGTCCTTGCTTCTTTCCCCCTCAAAGGGCTTTGCGAAACGCTTTATCAGCTTGATGAACACCTCGGAAGCGCCCTTGTGATAATACCTTTCTCCCGTGGAGTTTATTCCGAAGGAGGGTATTCCGCTGGCAGCCTCCGCCTCGGCAGCCATTCCCTCAAGGTCGGTGCCTATTATCATGGGAACGGGACTTCCAAGGAATGCGATAAGCGTGGGATCAAGGCTCTCGGCAGCATTGAGCGCCATCTGAATGAACTTGTCGTCATTTCCCAGAACGGCGTCCATGCGGCGCAGTCCCGAGCAATATACCGCCGAGCGGGAATTGAGCCAGCGTGGTTCATCATAGCCAGTGTAATTTCCCGTGCAGCCTGATGCGTCGTGCATAACAACTATGCCGCCAAGGTCAAAGAAAGCAGATGCCGCTCCCGAATAATCAGGCGCCAGAGGAGGCAGTGTGATCGAAAGTCTGCTCATATTATCAGCCCCGCTTTCTCTATCATCTCGCTTACGTCAGCCTTTTCATTGAAGGCAGCTATAAGCATATCCATAAGGCGGCAAACGCCGTCATAGCCGTACATATAATCGTCCTCCATAAGGTTTGCCACCTTGTCGGAGGCTGTGATGTAGCCGCAGTCAAAGCCGATGCAGAGGAAATCCTTGTCCGTAAGCCCGAACTTCACCGAATCGTGGTGGAGCGGGTTCACAAGCAGCAGGTCGGGCACAAGCTCCATAAGCTTTTCATAGTTATCCTGCTCAAAAGCGGGAATACCGTCCGATGCCACCATTGCGACCCTGAAGCCGTTTTCAGCCAGCATAAGCGCCAGCGAAAAGGGTCTAAGCACCGCCTGATAATCCACCGCTATGGGGTAATCCCCTATAACAGCCTTTGCTTCGGCTATCTTCTGCCTTGCCTTGTCACGGTAGGGCGCTGTAAGAGGAAGAAGATCTTCGCCCAAAGCTTCGGAAAGGCGTGTGTAAAATGCGTCGATATCCTGCTCCCTGTAGGTAACATAGCCCTCAACAGTCGGGATACCCAGATTTTTCTCCATATCCTTTGAAGCCATTTTTGCCGCAGGCCCCGCAAGTATATCCAGCTTTGAGGAGGACATTTCCCTGAAATCCTCAAACCTGTCATACTCGGATATGTGGAGCAGCCGATAGCCCTTCTGCGCCAGAATATCACGCAGGTCGCCGTTTTTGGCAACGGTGTTTATGCCGATAAGGTTCACGGTATTTTTCTGCTCCGTGCTCTTTTCGAGCAGGCTGTACATATTCATCTGGAGAGTAACTCCCGGAGGGAGCTTGCTGTCCAGCGAAATAGGATTCATCTTGCAGTGCCTGAACTGCACATCAGGGTACTTCTCCGAAAGCTCCGCAAGGATAGGTTCGTGGTCAGTGCCAAGCAGATCGTCCAGACAAGCTGTGAAGATGAAAAGCACCTTGGGTATCTTGTCAAGGCCCTCAAAAAGGTCATCAACGCCGTTTATTATCATCTGCTCATAGTCGCCCGAAATGATATCCGCCTCGTCGATGAAAAGGTACGAGACCTGCTCCTTTATGCCGTTCATCTCGCCGCCCAGCGCCGTATGACGGCCGCAGGCAAAGGGACACACAAAAAGATGATGGCTCTCGGGAACAAGCGCCGCAATTCTTACAACGCCCCAGCCGCCGTGGGAGGGGGAAACATAATGCAGTGTCTGCTCAAAGCAGCCGCACTGTGACATCAGGCTTCATCTCCTTCCGTAATGCTCAGCATATTGTCCGCCAGTCTGCGGTAGCAGTCTGCCATCTCACTGTCGGGGAAGGCTTCTATGACCGTCTTTCCCTGATTTTCAGCTTCCTGAACTACAGGACATCGGGGAACTACCGAAACGATGTCTCCGCCTATCTCCTTGAGAGCGGTGCGGACTATCTCTTCTTCATTTTCAAGATTTCTGGAATTAAGGATAACTCCCGAATACTGAGCATAGCCTCTTTTGCCGAAATTCTTAACTGCGCTTGCAATGTTTGATGCCGCATAAAGGGACATCATCTCACCAGAGGTAACAATAAAAACGTTGCGTGCATATCCGCCTCTGATAGGCATTGCAAAGCCGCCGCATACAACATCGCCCAGAACGTCGTAGAGGACTATATCGGGCTTGCATATCTCGTAAGCGCCCAGCTCTTCAAGCTTCTCGAAAGCGGTGATTATTCCTCTGCCTGCGCAGCCGATACCTGGGGTGGGGCCTCCTGCCTCAACGCACCAGATGCCGTTGTAGCCTCTGAAAAGCACATCATCGGCAGTGATCTTTTCCTTTTCTCTGATAGCGTCAAGAACGGATTTGATCTTCTTTCCGCCCGTAAGGTTCTTTGTCGAGTCGGACTTGGGGTCACAGCCTATCTGTAGCACGCTCAGTCCCTTTTCGGAAAATGCAGCGGCAATGTTCGATGTGGTTGTTGACTTGCCTATTCCGCCCTTTCCGTATATAGCGATCTTTCTCATGTTTACTCCTTTTCGTCTTGATTAGCTTTCGCTAACTGATTTTTTAAATTATATCATTGGCTTTTCTGTCTTGTCAATGTTAATTAGCAAAGACTAACTAAAATCTGCGTTTTTAATAATAACTTTTTCCGCCCGATAAAATAAATCGGTGCATTTTTACATATGAAAATGTGCATATATGCTCATATGGCTCTGATATTTTGACATTCGTGTAATTTGTTAAAAAATCGCAGGCAAATGGACAATTATATGAAATGTCCCGAAAATTTTCATAAAATCTATTGATTTTTACTGTCAGCTATTGTAAAATAAATACAAAGTATTGCTATTGAAAGGGAGCGTATAAAAATGGGAGCGCTTAAAGCTGCTGCAATTTTTACAGATCATATGGTCGTTCAGATGGGCAAGCCCATCATACTCTGGGGGCATGACTACAGCGGTAGAAAAATAACCGCCACCTTCTGCGGATATACCGCCGATACCCTTTGTATCGACAACTGCTGGAAGATAACCCTTCCCCCTGTGAACACCTACGGGGGACCTTATGAAATGACTCTTACCGACGGCGATGAGACTATCGTATTTTCCGACATAATGGTGGGCGAGGTCTGGATAGCAGGCGGTCAATCCAACATGGAGCTGGAGCTTCAGAACGAAAAGCACGGCGCCGAGGAGCTGGAAAAGGTCGCTGATTCCAACGTCCGCTTCTATTACACCAAGAAAAATCCTTACATAGATGAGTTCTTCTACATCGACGAGAGAAACGGCGGCTGGGCTCTCCCCACACCCGAATCCGCAAGATGCTGGTCAGCTGTGGGCTATTACTTCGGCAAAAAGCTTGCTGCCGATCTGGGCGTTACCGTGGGAATCATCGGCTGCAACTGGGGCGGCACATCTGCTTCAAACTGGATTGACAAGAAAAATCTTGTCCGTGATATCGACACCAAGACCTATGTTGACGAGTACGACAAGGCAATGGAGGGCAAGACCTTTGAGGATTACCTGAAAGATCTCCGTGAATACCATGAGTGGGAGGCTGAGTGGCAGCCCAAGATAAACGAGTTCTATGAGAAAAATCCCGAGGGCAGCTGGGACGAAGCACAGGAATATGCGGGAAGCAAATCCCGCTGGCCCGAGCCTCTTGGCCCCAAGTCCCCGTTCAGAGCAGGCGGACTTTACGAGACCATGCTCAAGCGCATCGCTCCCTACGGTGCAAAGGGCTTTATCTATTATCAGGGCGAGTCGGACGACCACAAGCCCCAGATGTATGAAAAGCTTCTGAAAATGCTTATCGCCCAGTGGAGATACGACTGGAACGACCCCGAAATGCCATTTATGATAGTCCAGCTCCCCATGTTCATCAACCGTGACGACATTGACCGCAAGAACTGGTGCCTTATCAGAGAAGCTCAGATGAACACTCACCTGACCACCTCAAACACAGGCATTGCGGTAATTCTGGACTGTGGCGAATACGGCAATATCCACCCTGTTGACAAGATACCCGTAGGCGAGCGTCTGGAGCTGCAGGCAATGTACCACACCTACGGCAAGATCGCCGAGGACGAGGCTTACGGCCCCACATATTACCGCTCATTCCCCGAGGAGGACTGCTTCATCATCGAGTTCAAGCACGCAAAGAGCGGCTTTGACCTTAGAAATGAGGACACCCCAAGCGGCTTTGAGCTTGCAGGCGATGACAAGGAATACCACCCCGCAGCGGCTCAGATACTCAGCGGCGGAAAGATACGTCTTACCTGCCCCAACGTTAAGGAGCCAAAGTTTGCACGTTTCAGATGGGTAAACTATGGTGATGTTACCCTCTTCGGAAAGAACGGCCTCCCCGCCGCACCTTTCAGGACAAGCCCCGAGGCATGATATGATACAACGACACCCTTTGATGTTTTCATCAAAGGGTGTTTTCTATAATTTTTCAACCATAGAGGCTAATAGAGAAATTTAATGCGCATTCGTATAAATTTGCTCGGCCATTAACCATAGAAACGCATATAAAAGAACGGAGCGAAGGCGGGCTTGTCGCCCGGCAAGGGAGCTGGCTTATTTCAGCCGAGGATTTGTCTATAGGTTGATTGAGGATTAGTATTATTTGCACAAACCTTTTATTATGTGCTTCTGACGCAAAAAATCCCTTTGATGCTTTTATCAAAGGGATTTTTATATAGCTTAATTACAATTACTGTTCCTGATCATACTCCGCCGAGCATTACCATAAGCGGCAGAGTTATCGCCGAAAGCAATGTTGTCACTGCAAATATCACCGCCGATATCTCGGGGCATTTCTTATATCTCAGCGCAAACATCGTTCCCGTTGCCGCTGCAGGACAGCCTGCCGCTACCAGCACCACCATGAACACCGTATCGGGGATAAAATCAAACCACCTGAACATCAGCCAGAAAAGCACGGGGCACAATATAAGTCTGAGAAATGTTGCACGGTAAACTCCGATATTTTTCAGATGTGTGCCGATGACTGTTCCGCTGATGGTAACGCCTGCACATATCATTGCAAGAGGAGTGTTCATTCCGCTGACGTAGCTTGCTGCGGATGACACCAGCTCGGGAAGTCTGAAGCCTGTAAGAAATGCAATAAGTCCCAGAAATGTTGCGATTATGGCAGGTGATGTAAGCACCTTTTTAACGGAAGTCTGCGCTTCCTTGCCGCCGAAGAACACCACGCCGTGTGTCCAGACCATTATGTTGAACACTGTAACGTAGCCTGTGAGGAAGAACACGCCCTCCTCGCCGAAAAGACCGTTTATAAGCGGTATTCCCATAAATGCGCAGTTGGAATATATGGCGGCGAACTGCTCCACAATACCCTCGTTGGTCTTGTTCTTGCGGTACAGGAATTTCAGCAGGAATATCATCACACCGTATGAGATAAATCCCAGCACCAGTGACATTCCCAGCCCGATAAGCAGCTCATTATTGAAGCTTTGCTGATATGACATAAATATCAGCACGGGGTTTACTACTTCAAGCACAAAGCCCGAAAGCTTTGAATTGGTCTCCTTGTCGATGAGATTTATCTTTCCGCATAAAAAGCCCAGCGCAACAAGGATAAACATAATAAGTATCTGCTTTACGCAGATGATAGACAATGACATTTTAATCTCTACCCTTTTCTCTTTTTTCTTTCCTTATGACCCCTTGATATGTAGATCAGCTGTTGTCCTTTTTAATAGCCGTTATAACGCTTATTACAGCTCCCACCATTATTACGGTGGAAACTATTCCGATGCCTATGCCGTGAGTGCTTACCTCCAGTATTGGCTGCGCTCCGCCTATTCCCTCGGCAGTGGCTGTGCACAGGCCGTAAAAGAACAGGAACGATGCCGCAGAGCGCATATCTCCGCAGCGGACGATAAGCAGTCCTGCGATTATGCCGATAAGGAAAAAGTCGATGGCAATGATAGCTTCCTCCGATGATATGCCGTCAAAATATGATGACAGACCTGCTGTCTGTGACACTGCAAAGATCATGAACAGCAGTGCCGAAAGAAGCACCGCCGTAATGCTGCCGAAATCCTTCTGCAAGATGTGGAAAAAATAGCCATAGACCGCAATACCCGCAAAGAGCCAGAACTTGACTATCTGCAAAAATATCTCGGTCAGGTCAAAGCCCGATGTTATGCCTGTGATATGCGTCTCCCCCAGCACGAAAAGCACAAAGAAGGACAGTCCATATATGACGATCGCATAAACCGCTCCGGGGACGATATTTTCAAGCACATATCCCTTTGAGAAGAAAGAGCGCTTTCCGCCCTCCACCGCTGCAAGGAATATGAACGTGAATATGACCGCCATAACAGACGGCAGCAGCTTATCCGCAGGTGAACCGAGGAAGCGTGATGCTATGTATGCTCCTGCGCACAGCACAATAAACACTGCAAGCTTTAATATTGAACCAAGCACAAATTTTCCGTATTTTGTATCAGCCATATGTAATACCTCCCATGTCACAAAGAAAGCATTTCGGGGCGGCACTTTTCATAAACTGCGTAATATTTGAATCCGCAGTCTCTGAGCATTGCTCCGCATCTGTCAAAACAGCAGCCGAGTGTTTCGGGCGAGTGAGCGTCCGAGCCGAGAGTTATAAGCTCTCCCCCAAGCTCACGATAACGCACGAACACGTCACGGCAGGGGTTAGGCTCGGTAAGCCCCCGTGAAAGTCCCCCCGTGTTGCATTCAAGTGCTTTGCCGTCCGAGATTATCTGCCTGAGAATTTCGTCGATGTAGTCGCCGTACTCCGAATAAGAGTAGGTCAGCCCGTGGGGAGCGCCGTAGCGCACGATATAATCCAAATGCCCCAGTGAATCATAGCACTTTACCTTTCTTATCCGCCTGAGCAGGGTCTCGAAATACAGCCTGTAGGAATTTTTGCCGTGCTTCTCGAAATACTCCGGATAATATGGGTCAAGCCCGTCTATGAAATGAACGGAGCCTATGACAAAATCAAAGGGATATTCCTCCGTAAGCTTGTAAAGATAATCCGCAATATGGCTTTGCAGCCCAAGCTCAATGCCTGTGCGGATATCCAGCCTGCCCGAATATTTCTTTTTAAGCTCCGACATCGCAGCCATATACCGTGGTATATCCAGCTCAAAATCAATATCGGACACAACGTCATGATCGTGATGATCGGTAAAGCATATCCGCTCCATTCCCAGAGCTATAGCCTTTTCCGCCTGCTCCTCGGGGGGAGTTTCGCTATCCCCTGAAAAGCTTGTGTGCAGGTGCTGGTCAGCGTACATATATTACCGCCTTTCTGTCAATCCTCCGCCTTGTCATCGGCAGCCTCAGTCTCAGCAGCCTGTGTTACCGATGTTGAGCGGTATGCCTCCACTGCGGGTATCTCGTCCGCAGTAAGAGTGCCATAGGGATAGTTGTAAAGATTTTCGATGCCCTCGATAAGCGAGCCTGTGTTTGCCGCAAAGGCATTGTTGATGAAGATAACATCTGTAATGCCCTGCTGCTTCATATACTCCACAGCGTTCATTCCGAAATATCGGATATCAATGACATATATCTCGTCAAAGCTGTCAACAAGATAAGGCACAAAAGCATTTCCGTAGGATTCCTTGAAAACGCAGGCCTTTCTTCCCGTATCAAGCTCGGTAACGATCTTTGTGTGGATAGCGTCCGAACCTAAGAACACGCCGTATGCGTAGCCCGAGCCTACTCCGTCATAGAAAAGGGAGCCTTCGCCCTTGGGTGCAAGGGTGTCATAAGCATAGTAATAGGTCTTGTAATCGGACTTGGGCTTATAATAGGTGAACAGCTCGGGGCTGTTTTTAAGAATGGGATCGTTGGTGTAGCCGTAAAGGGAGCCAACGTATCCGTCTATCTCCTTGACCTCGTAATCCTTGTCGATGTCGGGAGGTGTCTGACCCATTGCCTTGCAGAGAGCCACATAAGCATAATATGCGCCCCTGTGTGACCAGTGGTGGTCAGTCCTCAGGTAGATATACTCATCTGTGTGAGCCGCCAGCTCGGAATATGCGTCAACGGGAATAACATCGGCGGTGTAGCTGTCGTAGATGTGCTCGATAGCCGCCTTTTCGGAAGAGCTGTACTTGCGGAACTTCTTTGGCAGATAGAACTCAACGGAGGTGGGCACAACGATGTTATAAACGTTAACGTCCTCGCCCATGGCTTCCTTGTACTTGCTGATGATATCCGCATAGCGTGTGCCCATGGCGGTGCTGCCGCCGAAAAGCATAACGCCCGCATTCTCGCCGTACATCTTTACGCTGTCAACGATGATGCCGTTGTTGGAGAACTCGCCGATATTTTCTATCGGCTCTTCCTCTTCCTCGGTGATTGTCGTTACCTCCTCGGTAACTGCGGGAGCTGTGGTAACTTCAGGCTCGCTGCCCTCATCTGCGGGAGCTTCGGTAACAGCTTCCTCGGGGATTATCTGCACGGGAGTTGTTTCGGTAACTTCCACGGTGTTGCCCTCATCATCTGCCACCACGTTTACGCTGCCATAAAACTTGGGAGCGCTTATGCCCTTGAGACCGTTCAGCGATGAAGAAAGCTCCACCAGCTTTTCACGGTACGGCACCGTGTCGGAGAAATACTTGGTAAATCCGCTGGCAAAGCTGCCGTCAAAATAGCTTTCAGCCGTAAGCTCAGGCTTTTCGGCAAGCTTACGCTTTTCTATCTCGGAAAATTCGGGACGCTTTAAGAAAACAAGACAAAGTCCCACAAAAAATATCGCCGAGATAAAAAGAGTTATGGCTACACGCTCATAAACAGCGCAGCGCTTTTTATATATTTTATCAGCGTCCCCGTTTGCCTTAGAGGCTTTCTTTTTCTTATCCATACCGCACCGCCTTACTTTTTCTTCTTTTTGCCGCCCAATCTCTGCGGCTTGCCCGCACTGTTCATTTTAAGTCTCAGGCGGTTGACCTCTGCCGTAATGTCGCCCATGCCAACATATCTGCCAAAGCCCATATCGGCTATCTCCTTTGCCCTGTCGTTCATATCAAGGGCAAGCATTGCACGCACAAGGCAGATATCCGCCATAAGGGTAGTTCTGGGGTCAGGCTCGCTGAGCAGCTTTATGAATACGGTGACCGCATTCTCATATCGCCTGCACACATACTCGTTTATGCCCACCGAGCGGCGCATTACAAGAGTATTTTCCGCCAGAGCTATGGAATTGTACTGCTCATATATCTCCCGCACCTTGCTGCCCTTGTTGAGCAGGAACAGGCACAGGATATAGTTATTCACAAAAACTGAATTCAGATGCTTTGCCAGATGGGGAATATCGGTATTTTCATACTCGGTCTGAGCGTCTTTCAGCCTGCCCATAAACATCAGTGCCTGAGCATAAAGCGCCTGACCCTCGGCTATCTCCGACTTTTTCTTTGCCGTCTCACGCTCGGCGGACAGCATTTCAAGGTAGGTATTGTTATAGCCATGCTCCGCCAGATACACCGCCGAATCGCTGTAATGACCCGACATTTTAAGAAATCCCTTTAAAGTGTCTTTTATGCCCATTACTTTTCAGCCTTTCTGCGGTATTTGAGCTTGAGCCACAGGCTTACGGCTGCGTCCAGCAGGAGAAGTACGCCGAGAACGCCGTGTATCGCCCTTGTGGCAGTGTCATACTCCGTGTATGTGGCTGCTATCAGGAGGAAAAAGCCCCCTGCAAAAATGCACATAAGTATTTTAAGATATTTTATGCAGAGCTGGGCATATTCTTTCAGCTCTTCCCCACCGCTTTTCAGGCTTTTAACTATGCTCACCGCATCAACTGCGGACACAAGGAAAAGCATTACCAGAATTGCCTCGTACATCCAGCCGAAGCCCAGCACATCTATTTTTTCCGCAAAGAACATTTTTATGACCACCCTTACGATTTTTTACTCCGCAGCGCCTTCCGATGAAGCAGCTTCCTCGGCAGCATTTTCGTCAGAAGCCGTTTCGTCAGGAACAGCTGCCTCAGGCTGAGGAATAGTTACCTCCATTGCCTTTATGAGCTGAGTATCGGTGAGGACTGCCGCCTCGTCCGAAAGCTGAGTGATATCCATATCCTCAGGAATCGACACATCGAACTCGGGTTTAAGTCCCACGCCGTTGAAGTCGCCGCTGTTTGCAGTGGTGACAATGGCTGTGGAAAGCTTCACAACAGAGCCGTCGGAGCAGGTATATACGGACTGGGAATATCCCTTGCCCGCAGTGTTCTTACCGATAGTGTGAGCGCCGCAGTTGTCCGCAAGGGCGAATGCGAAAAGCTCCGCCGTGCCTGCGGTGTTCCTGTTTACGATAACGGACATGGGCATATTCAGCTTTTCAGCCTCGGTGCATACCACCACAGGCTCGGTGCTGCCGCTTATATACTGAGCGGTGACGATATCCCCTGCCCCGATTATATGGTCAAGGCAGCTTTGAAGCATGGACATGGTTCCGCCCTCGTTGTTTCTCAGATCGAATATAAGTCCCTCTGCGCCTGCTGAGATAAGCTCGTCAAGCTTTGCTTTCAGCTGAGCCTCGGTCTTATCTGTAAAGGAAGCTATCCTGATATATCCCTGAGTGGGGGTCAGAAGTCTGCCTGTTACAGTGACCTTTTCGGTGCGCTGAGCGGTGACATCATAGGTGATGAAGTCGGTGGAACCGTCCTCCTCGGTGCGCTTGATGTACAGCTTCACACGGGTGCCCTCTTCGCAGGTAAAAAGAGATATTGCCTCGTCATATCCCCCTGCAAAGGCGATAACGTCCGTATTGTTCACGGCAGTGATGATATCCCCTGCCATAAGTCCCGCATCATCTGCAGAGCTTGCGGGGACGACTTCGGTTATCTTGATATATCCGCCGTTTTCCTTTTCGTAGTTGAATCCCAATCCGACGGAAACTCCGCTTTCCTCATTCAGCTCCTGAGCATACTGCTCTGCTGTGAGATATTCTGCGTAGCTGTCGCCTATGCCGCTGATATATCCGCTTACCATGCCCTCTATCAGCTTGCTTTCGTCTATCTCGCTGATGTAATGGGTACGGCTGTAGGTATCTATCTCGGAAAGCTTGCTGTAGAACTCCTGCTTCTCGCTGACGCTCTTTATCTTCTGGTTGAATCTGTCCAGAGTGACGTTGCTTGTGATGATGAATGTCACAGCAGCAGTTATCGCCATAAGACCTACCGCTGCTCCCAGGGATACTTTAATACTCATTGTTAAAATTCCTTTATGATAATTTCCTGCGAATAATAATAATGCCCCGAACCTGCGAAAAGAGCAGATCCGGAGCAGGTTTGTTTTATTGGATAACTTTAGTTTTGTCACTTAACGCTGTTATCAGTTCATGCTTACATAGTTGAGGGGATTTGTGTGCTGTCCGTTTACTCTGACCTCAAAGTGGCAGTGGTTTCCGTATGCGTAGCCTGTGCAGCCTATGTATCCGATGGTCTGACCCTGCTTTACTTCATCGCCTACGTTAACGCAGCAGCTGGACATATGTCCGTAAAGTGTGGCGATCTTGCTGCCGTGGTCGATAACAACGTGGATACCGTAGCCGTTGCCTGTGTTGGAAGCAGTGATGACCGTTCCCGATGCAGCTGCAACGATAGGCTCGCCTGCGCAGCCGGGCTTTGTGATGTCGATGCCCTTGTGGAAATCGCTGGAGCCGCCCTCTTCATCAATGGTTCTGTTGCCGTAGCCGTCTGTCATGTTAAGGACAGTGGGGCAGGGCCAGATAAAGCCCTGAGAAGTACCGGGAGCGTAATCCTCGCTGCTGTCGTCATAAGAGCTTGAAACGGATTCGGTCTGGGCAGTGTCGGTAGTCTCTTCGGGGACATACTCCTCGCCGTTGGCTTCTGCCTCAAGGCGCTTCTGCTCCTCTTCCTGACGTCTGCGTTCCTCTTCCTCCTGACGCTTGCGCTCTTCCTCTTCTCTGCGCTTTCTTTCTTCCTCTTCCTTGCGCTTACGCTCTTCTTCACGCTTGCGCTCCAGCTCCTCCTGCTGCTTGCGGATAAAGTCCTGGAGCTGTTCCTCGTAATCAGCCTGTTCAGCATCCATCTCTGCGGTACGCTGCCTGTCAGCCTCAGCCTGAGCCTCATACCATGCCTTGGTCTCCTCATGGTTCTTGTAGGTCTCCTGGAGGTCTGCCAGAACACCCTCGGCCTCAGCCTTCTTGTTTTCGGCATCAAGCTTTGACTGCTCCAGCTCTGCCTTATCGGCATTGAGAGCGGATATCTTGTTGTTAAGCTCATCTATCATGTCATTATCGTGACGTGATACCCTCTGTACCAGCTCGGTACGTGCAAGGATATCATAGAAATCGGTAGAGCCTACCAGCATGGAAGCAATACTGTCATTGCCTGTCATATACATAACTCTCAGGCGCTGCTTGAACTGCTCGATGCCTGCATCTACTTCCTTCTGCTTGTCGGCGATCTTCACTTCAAGGTTGGCGATATCATTATCAAGAATGCTTATCTGCTCCTTGATGTTTGCTATCTCCTGCTCCTGTATCTTCATTTTCTCGTCGTATATTTCCAGATACTTTTCATGCTCATTGGCATTTGCCTCGTACTCCTTGAGGGAAGCCTCTACCTGCTTGCGCTCCTCCGCAAGAGCTTCCTGCTTTCTCTGAAGCTCGGCAATATCGCTTTCGTAATCGGCTGTAGCTGTAAAGCCCGCTATTGCGGAAAATGACATTACGCCCGCAGTTACAAATGCGCTGAACTTATTGAATATCAGCTTGAGTGTTTTTTTCTTCATTTTTACTGCATTTCCTTTCCTGACATCTGCCACGATAAGGTGATCTTTTTATCTTATACCGATCCTAAATCGTTCTGTAGTTGTTGATCTGAGATCAGTATTATACCTTAACGTATTTTCTTGTGCTGATGACTGTTCCCACAGCGCTTATGAGTGCGCCTGCGGCAATGTACGCAATGACTGCATACACCATAAATCTGTTAAGAGGAATAAAGCCTGTTGTACCCATTGCGGCAAAAAGTGTCGTTTCAGAGGAAAGCAGGTTTACAAGACTGTCGTAGCCCACCCATGTAAGGACGGAAGCCACAATGCCTGCAAGTGTTCCCACTGTAAGGCCCTCTACAAAGAAAGGTACCTTGATAAAGAGGTTCGTTGCACCAACGAAGCGCATAATGGATATCTCACGCTTGCGTATGTCAACGCTGGCTCTTGTTGTATTGGAGATAATAACGAAGCTTACTATGATAAGCGCTGCGATTATTATGATAGATACCACTGTGATTATAGCTTTAAGACCTGTAAGCACATTTACAAAGTCATAAGGAGCCTTTACCTTTTCGATATGCTCAAAGCTGTTTATCGCCATAAGAGTTGCGCTCATCTGGCTGATATCCTTTATCTTTATCCTGTAGGAATCGGGAAGAGGACTTGTTTCAATGTAGCTGAAGATCTCCTCCGCATTCGGAGTATCCTTTTTGATATCCTCGAACGCCTGTTCCTTGGAATAAAATGTCACGTCTGAAATGTTGGGCGTACTTCTGAGCTTATCTCCCAGCTGCTGGATATAGTCATCGTCAGCATCGTCTGTAAGGAAGATAACGACCTCGTTCTTGCCCTCGATATCGTTGATAAAGGAGTTGATGTTTGCGGAAAATATCACCGCAAAGCCCACCATCAGCAACGACACCGTCATTATACAAAAGGAGGCAAAGGACATTATCCTGTTGCTCCACATATTTTTAAGCCCCTGCTTGAACAGATAGGCTGCGCTGCTTACTCTCATACCCGAAGAACTGTCCTTTCATTACACATGGTCATCGTAGTCGATAACGCCGCCGCTGATCTTTACCACTCTGCCGCCGAAGTCCTTTACAAGCTCCAGCTGGTGAGTTACCATAAGCACAGTGGTACCTCTCTCGTTTATCTCGTGAAGGATCCTGACGATCTCCTCGGAGGTACGGGGGTCAAGGTTTCCTGTAGGCTCGTCGGCGATAATGAGCTGGGGGTTGTTCACCAGCGCTCTTGCAATAGCAACACGCTGCTGCTCGCCGCCCGAAAGCTCGTTGGGAAAGCACTTTGCCTTTTTCTGGAGACCCATCAGACCTATTACCTGAGGAACTCTCTTGCGGATATATCTTGTAGGAGCGTCAATGCTTCTGAGCACGAACGCAATATTGTCATACACATTCATATTGCCGATAAGCTTGTAATCCTGAAACACGAAGCCGATGGTCTGCCTGAGCTTGGGGACTTCTCTCTGCTTCATTTTCATCAGGTCGAAACCGTTTACACGCACCACAGGCACCAGATCTGCACGCTCGTCAGCCTTTACGTCTCTGATAAGCAGCTTGATAAGGGTACTTTTTCCTGCGCCGTTTTTTCCCACAAAGAAAACAAACTCGCCGTCATTTATTTTAAGGGACACGTCTTTAAGAGCCGAAACTCCGTTATCATATGTCACCGATACGTTCTTAAGTTCAACCAATGTACTTTTCACCGCCTAAATAATACAGACATCAAAAGGGCAGTAGTGTTCCCACTGCCCCTTATGCGGATTATCCGCTTTTATCTCTTTTTCCCTCAGCAGCTTATATTTATCTTTTTGCCGCTTTGTTCGCCGAACCCTTATCAGAACTTTGTGGGGTTGGCAGAAAGGTATTTCTTTACCATAAGAGCTATCTTGAAGATGATAGCGTGGTCAAATTCACGAAGATCCAGACCTGTGAGCTTCTTGATCTTTTCGAGACGGTAAACCAGAGTGTTCCTGTGAACGAACAGCTTACGTGAGGTCTCGGAAACGTTCAGGTTGTTCTCAAAGAACTTCTGAATGGTGAAGAGTGTTTCGTGGTCGAGAGACTCGATAGAGCCCTTCTTGAACACTTCCTGTAAAAATGTCTCACAGAGGGTGGTGGGAAGGTGATAGATAAGTCTTGCGATACCAAGGTTATCATAGGAAACGATGACCTTATCGGTATCGAACACCTTACCGACTTCAAGAGCTATCTGAGCTTCCTTAAAGGAACGTGCCAGATCCTTGATGCCAACAACGGCAGTACCGATGCCCACATTTACTCTTGTATAGAACTCGCCCGAAAGTGTATCGGAGATGGAACGTGCCAGCTTTTCCAGATCCTTGGACTCAACATTGTTCTTTATTTCCTTGACAAGCACGATATCGCTCTCGGTAATGTTGAAAACGAAATCCTTGGTCTTGTCGGGGAACAGGTTCTGGATAACATCGTAAGCGGAAACGTCGTTTGCGGAGATGATCCTGATAAGGAAAACAACTCTGCTCACGTCGGAATTGAAGTGAAGCTCTCTTGCCTTGACAACGATATCTCCGGGAAGCACGTTATCGAGGACAACATTCTTTATAAAATTGTTCCTGTCATACTTTTCATCGTAATACTGCTTGATGCTTGAAAGGGTGATAGCCATGATATTTGCGTACTTTGCCGCATTATCATCGGTGCCCTCAACAAAAACAGCGTAATCGGGCTTTATATGGGAGCCGAAAGGCTTGTAGGTGTAACCGTCCCTTACAAATATATCATGGGAATCGCTGAGGTCAAGAGAAACGAACTCGTTTGTTGTGCCGATCTTTGTAAGCTCGCTGCAGGCGATAATGGTAGCTGTGGAATCAACAACGCCGATAACACAGTCCATAGTATCTCTCATCTGATGTATTAAACCCTGAAAAAGTCTGTTTGACATTAGTTTGGTCATCCTTTCACATGAAATCCTGATCCTATAATACGCCGAATAAACGCCTGCAAACCCATGTTTCGCCATGAGCCATACGCAGGATCCGATACGAAGATCTATTCGGCAGACATTACGCAGGCTTGGAAGACAGCTCCTGCCGCTGAAACAATCTTATATAGTTTAATTTTATCATACTGTGCGGCTTTTTGTGTTAATTTTTTATGAACTTTGGTGAAAATCACAAAAAAAATGTAGTTTGTCATATTCACTGTAAAATATTGCACAAAAGAATAAAACGGGCAGAAAAACAAAAGGAGTATGTTCAGCGAACACACTCCTAAAATTACAAAAGCATCGATTATCTGGATTCCTCAGCAAAACCGCTGTCAACGAGCTCGGTAAGTGCTGTTACAGCTTCCTGCTCGTCAGCGCCGTCAGCAATAATTCTGATCTGTGTACCGCCGACAATACCAAGTGAGAGGATACCGAGAAGGCTCTTTGCATTTACTCTTCTCTCTTCCTTTTCGATCCAGATAGAGGACTTGAATTCGTTTGCTTTCTGGATAAAAAATGTAGCGGGGCGTGCATGCAAACCAACCTGATTCTGAACCATTACATCTTTAACAAACATAATACTCTCTCCTATTCGTAAGTAGCTTTATCAATACAGTTTTGAGATTTAGCTAATAATTAAATTATACAATGCAATCGGAGCTTAGTCAACACAAATTTATGATTAAATGTTCTCATAGGTGTAAATTCTGCTTTTTGAATTACATAGCCTATTTTTTAGGTTTCCAATTTGTTACTTTTCACTAATTTTATGAGTGATGTACAATTTTCAACAGTGTTTTATATGCAAATCAACAGAAATTTGTTCACTGAATTTCCTGCGTATTATAACAGTATATTTATATATTAACTTTTTAAGAACATCTTCACATTATTTTCCAAGCTTTTCCAGCATATCGGGACGCCTTTCGGCAGTTATTTTAAGCGCCTGCTCATGCCTCCACGCCGCAATATTCTTGTGGTGACCCGTAAGCAGAACGGGGGGAACTTCCATTCCCTCCCACACCTCGGGACGGGTGTAGTGGGGATATTCAAGCAGACCGTCAAAATGGCTCTCCTCGGTAAAGCACTCGTCGGAAGCAAGCACTCCGGGGCACATTCTGGCAATAGCGTCGCACATTACCATGGCAGGCAGCTCGCCGCCTGTGAGCACATAGTCGCCTATGGATATCTCCTCATCGACTATCTTGTCGAGCAGCCGCTGGTCCACACCCTCATAATGCCCGCAGATAACGAAAATATTCTCCCGCTTTGAAAGCTCCACTGCTTTCTGCTGGGTAAAAACGCTTCCCTTTGGGGACATATATATAACATGCGGTCTCTCGGTAAAGCCCTCGGTAACTATATTGAAGCACCTGTAGATAGGCTCCGCCTGCATTACCATGCCCATTCCGCCGCCGTAGGGTGAATCATCTACACGGTTGTGCTTATCAAGGGTATAGTCACGTATCTGGTGGCAGTGCAGCTCTATCTTACCCGCCTTGCGTGCCCTGCCGATAATGCTCTCCCCCAGCACAGCCTCGCACATATCAGGGAAAAGCGTGGCAATATCAATTCGCAAAAGATCATTTCCTTTCAACTTTGGGTTCCCATACGCCCTTGCTTACGATGCCGAAGCTGTCAGCAAGCTTTTCAAGCTGTGATATCTCATCATCGGCAAGCTTCAGCACTGCGCCTCCGGCAAGCTCCTCGGCATACTTTGGCTTTGTAAGTCCGACAATAGGCACTGTGCCCTTGGACACCGCCCATGCAACGGATATCTGCGCAGGAGCAACGCCGTATTTTTTGCCAAGCTCCCTCAGCAGGTCAATAAGCGGACGGAGCTTTTTCAGCTTTCCGTTATATTCGATGCCACGCAATGACATGACAGGGAATTTGTGCTCATCGTCATATTTGCCGCCCAGAGCCCCCTGCTCCAGCACCATATAGGAAAAGTACGTCTTGTTATTTTCATGGCACCATTCTATTATACGCTGCTGCTCCGCATCGTTGCGTATCAGACTGAAATGGTTCTGCACGGCAGCCAGCTCAAAGCCCTCCTCACGGAGCACCCTGTCGGCAAGCTTTATCTGCTCCGGCTCATGATTTGAAACGCCTGCCGCCCTTATTTTTCCCTCACGCATGAGCTGCGCAAATTCACGCATATTCTGCTCGGTATTGTTTGGCAGATGGAGCCAGTAAATATCTGCGCAGTCGATGCCCATACGGGATAAACTGCCCTCCAGTGCTTCTCTAACTGAACCGTCGGTATATTTCTTTTTGGGCATATGCTTTGTGGATATCATTATGTTTCTGCCCTCAGCCCTTGCCTCGGCAACGCATCGGGACAGTATTTTTTCCGATTCTCCCATGCCATAGACCTCGGCAGTATCCCAGAGGGTAAAGCCCAGATCACACGCAGTCCTGAAAGTCTGTCTCAAGGTCTCGCTGTCATTTTTCTGTCCGAAAATCATTTTTGAGCCCAGCATTCCTCTGCCCCAAGCCCATGTGCCCACGGCACAAGCGGGAAAATCAATCATATGACCTGTCCTTCTCCCTCAAAGGGATATCCGATCAGTCGAAAAGCCCCTCAATGGGACGGATAAGCATTTTTCCGCCCTCGATATCGGTCTTTACGACTACATCGGGAATTGCAGGGATAAGATATTCCTTGTCCCCGTTCTTTATCTGGTAAACGTCGTTTGCGCCTGTGGCGGTGACGTTTGTAAGAGTGCCATAGACCTCTCCGCTGTCAGCGTCGGACACTTCCAGTCCGATAAGATCCTGAACGAAATATGTGCCCTCTTCAAGCTCCACATCGTTCCTGTCCATGTAAAGCACTCTTCCTCTGAGAGTTTGCGCCTGTTCGGGAGTATCTATACCCTCGATCTTCATAAGCACGATATTTTTATGTGGACGTGAACGGACAATTTCAACGGGAGTTTTCTCCTTGCCGAAATACAAGGTATCAAACTCGCAGAGAAATTCGGGACTGTCGCACCACGGCTCCACTCTCACTTCGCCTTTAAGTCCCTGAACGGCAACTATTTTGCCTATTTCAAGATATCTTTTCAACCTTTACATCCTTTCATAAAAAAATCGGCAGAACTATATTAGTTATGCCGATAATGAACACATTTCCATAAAGCAAATGTCAGTCTATCTCAACCATGATCTTTTCGTTGATCCTGCCTGCGCCTGCACGCATTACAGTTCTGATCGCCTTGGCGATCTTTCCCTGCTTACCGATCACTCTGCCCATATCATCGGGAGCAACATGGAGATGATAAACAACTACGCCTTCGTCATTGGGCTCGTCACGGTCAACCTTAACGGCGGACTTATCCTCGACCAGACCTGACGCAATAGCAATAAGAAGCTTTTCCATCAGCAAGCTCATCCTTTCTCATGTCTGACTTATCAGACAATATTTGCTCGTATAAACAAAACATTATATATCAAATAGAATAATTTTCATTTTAACATCAGTATATTCGGACACCTCTCGCCGAGGTGTCACGATTATCTGACTTTAAGAGCGCAATTACTTGGTGATACCGTTCTTCTCAAAAAGCTTCTTAACGGTCTCGGTAGGCTGTGCGCCGTTTGCCATCCACTGCTTAGCCTTTTCAGCATCAACCTTTACGGTGCTGGGCTCGGTTGTGGAATCATAGTAACCGATCTCTTCGATGAATCTGCCGTCTCTGGGATATCTGGAGTCAGCAACAACGATTCTGTAGAAAGGGTTCTTGGTAGCGCCCATTCTTCTGAGTCTGATTTTAACTGCCATTTCTTTCACCTCTCGAAAAATTTAAAAAGTTTTTATATCAAAGTGTTAAAAACACATTGAAAGCTTAGCGGAACATTCCGGGCATTCTCAGTCTGTTCTTCTTGCCCTTGCCGTTTTTGCCCATAACGCCCAGCTGCTTCATCATCTTCTGCATTTCCTCAAACTGCCTGAGAAGCCTGTTCACATCGGCAACGGTATTTCCGCTTCCTGCTGCGATACGCTTCTTGCGGTTGGGGTTGATGATGGAAGGCTTTGCCCTCTCCGCAGGGGTCATGGAGGTTATCATAGCCTCTATTCTGAGGAGCTGCCTGTCGTCGATATCCACATCTTTGAGCTTGTCGCCCACACCGGGGAGCATTCCCACGATCTGCTTGATGGGGCCCATCTTCTTGATCTGCTTCATCTGCTCGAGGAGGTCGTTCATATCGAAGCCCTTTTCCTCTTTCAGCTTGTTGGCAAGTCTCTGAGTCTCGTCCTCATCAATGGTGCTCTGAGCTCTTTCTATAAGTGTGAGCATATCGCCCATTCCCAGGATACGCGAAGCCATTCTCTGGGGGTGGAACTGCTCGAAATCGTCAAGCTTTTCGCCTGTACCCACAAACTTGATAGGCTTACCCGTTACAGCCAGTACGGAAAGCGCCGCACCGCCTCTGGTATCCGAATCAAGCTTTGACATAAGCACGCCTGTGATGCCCAGCGCGTCATCAAACGCCTTTGCAACATTTACAGCGTCCTGACCTGTCATCGCATCGACTACCAGCATTATCTCGTGAGGATTTGTCTCCTCCTTGATGCTTTTCAGCTCATCCATGAGCTGCTCGTCTATATGGAGACGGCCTGCGGTATCGAGGATAACCACCTCGTTGCCGTGGTCAGCTGCGTGCTTTACAGCTTCCTTTGCGATGGTCACAGGATTTATCTGACCCATCTCAAAGACCTTTACTCCAGCCTTTTCTCCCACAACCTGCAGCTGATTGATAGCTGCGGGACGGTAAACGTCGCAGGCTGCAAGCAATGGACGCTTGCCCTGATCCTTGAAATACTTGGCAAGCTTTGCGGCATGAGTTGTTTTACCCGAGCCCTGGAGACCTACCATCATAATGATGCAGGGAGGCTTGCTGGGGTAATTTATGCGGGCATTTTCGTTGCCCATGAGAGCGATAAGCTCTTCGTTAACTATTTTTATTACCTGCTGTGCAGGTGTGAGACTTGCAAGAACATCAGTTCCCACAGCTCTTTCGGTAACCTTACCAATAAAGTCCTTAACGACCTTGTAGCTTACGTCAGCCTCAAGCAGAGCCATTTTGACCTCACGCATAGCTTCCTTAACGTCAGCCTCGGTGAGAACGCCCCTGCCCTTCAGGCGTTTGAATACTGCGTTTAATTTTTCAGAAAGTCCCTCGAACGCCACGGCAAACCCTCCTGTTGCAAGTTATAGAATGTTTTTTATCTTATCTGCGGTGTTTTTCAGCTCGGGAACGCCGTATTCATCGGCTTTACTTTCAAGCTCCTCCGCAATTTTCATAAGCTTTTCCGATTTTTCAGCAAGACCCAGAGCCTCTTCCAGCTCGAACAAGGTCTGCTCTCCACGCTTTATGCCGTCCCTTACACCCTGCCTTGTGATGCTTTCGTGCTCGGCTATCTCCGCCAGAGATAGGTCCTCATTATAATAAAGATCAATGAGATCTCTCTGCTTATCGGTAAGCATGGCAGAATAATAATCCAGCAGCAATGCCACTTTAAGATTTTTTCCGCTGTTCAAAGCACACACCTCACTATAAGCTGTAAAGGCGCAAGCCTTTGTAAAGTTCACGACCTTTACATTATATCAGCCCCGCACTCTTTTGTCAAGGGGTCGGGGCTGATTATAAAAATAAATTTTTTGTGAACGCACGTCATATATAAGCGTCCGCAGTAGTGTAATAAATCTGTAGTCAAATTGACACGGAAATTTTTGTTGAAATATGCACCTGTGGCGTGTTATAATAGTAATATCGTAAAAATCATATCAACATAAGGAAATCAGAATATGAAAACCGTTTTCAAATACATCTGGCAGTATTTCAGGAAGCTGGATAAGCTGCTGTTCATCACTGTTGCGGCGCTGTCCGTTTTCAGCCTTGTGCTTCTTTATTCAATAGTAGTGAACGGAGCTGCCACCATCAGCGTAAGCTCATCGCTCTACAAGACTCAGGCAGCCGCAGTCATAGCCGGCTGGATCGCAGCCCTTATACTTTCCGCCGTGGACTACAACAAGATAATCAAGCTGTGGGTGATATATGCCCCGCTGGCAATAATACTGTCCATGCTGGTATTCACGGGCATGGGCATCGAGGTCTCGGGGAACAGGGCGTGGCTCGACCTCGGCTTTATGACCCTGCAGCCCTCGGAGCTGCTCAAAGTCGCCTTTATAACCACTTTTGCCCTGCACCTTTCCAAGGTGGGAGACAAAATAAACAGGTTCTCCAATGTTCTCCTGCTGTGCGCACATGTCTCCATACCCATTCTGCTGGTAATTTTGCAGGGAGACGACGGAACAGCCTGCGTTTTTGCCATGATATTCGTGATAATGATGTTTTCCGCAGGCATCTCATGGAAATATATCCTGCCCTGCATTGTGGCTCTGCCCTTTGCCCTGTGGTTCGTGTGGGTAAAGGTGATGCAGCCCTATCAGAAAATGCGCTTTCTTGTCCTTTTCGATGACGAGCTTGACCCTCAGGGCATTGGCTATCACCAGCGTGTGAGCAAGACCGCTCTCGGCTCGGGTCAGATATTCGGCAAGGGGCTTTTCGGCGGCGACTATCTTAAAGTGCCCGAGGCCGCCAACGACTTTATCTTCACCTACGTGGGTCAGTGCTTCGGATTTATAGGCTGTATCGCCGTTATTGCCGTGCTGACCTATGTGTGCCTTAAAATAATGGCAGACTCGAAAATTGCCAAGGACGATCTGGGCAAATACATCTGCGTGGGAATATACGCCATGTTCTCCACCCACTGCATTCTAAATCTGGGAATGGTTTTCGGACTTACACCGGTTATAGGCGTTCCCCTGCCCCTGCTGAGCCAGGGCGGAACCTCAGTCCTCACCATGTACATCGGCATAGGGCTGGTAATGAGCACCTATTCCCACTCGGAAAAGAAATACAGGGTATTCTACGACGGCGATTAGTAGTTGATGCCGTATCCGCCGTCAAGCAGTGCGATACCGTTGCTTTCGGGGTACAGATCTACGGTAAGGTCGTCATTGACGATGACCGCATACTCACGGAAGATAACTCCGTCGCTGCCGTTTTCGGAAATGACGATGTTGTCCTTGCCTGCGCTTACGCCCTGAAAATAAAGGGTGTCGGAGGTGGATTCATCTTCAAGGAATTTGACATTTCCGTATTTTACGGAACAGTCGAGGTAATCGCTGCCCACGGATATGGAAATGATATCCCCATCTGCTGTGCTGTCTGCGGGGATACCGATATAACCGCCGTCAGCCTTCTGAACTTCACCGTCAGCCTCTTCCGCAGCTTCGGGAGAGGCTTCTTCATTTTCAGCCTCCTCCGCCAATTCGGTTTCAGCGATGTCAGTGGTACCGGCGCTGTCAGCGATTTCGCCGGCATTTTCTTCCTCAGCAGGTGCTGAAACAGCGGCTGATGTTTCGGCAGCGTCGCTTGCGACAGTCTCCGCCTGAGTGATATCGGAAGCCTCGGCTGTCTGCTCCGTAACGCCCTGCCCGGAAACTGCCGTGTCATTTGTACCGCAGGCGGTAAATGCTCCGCAAGCGGTCAAAACAATTATAAGAGCTATTGCTCCAATAACAGTATATCTTTTCATATAGTACATTCCTTTCTGCCAAAGGCAACTGATCAGAAATCATTCTCTGATAATAAAACAACTCATAACAGGGAAATTTTTCATTTTTTTGCGCAGATTTTCAGCAATTACAGCAATTCATAAAAAAGTTACATTTTTCTATGGCATTTTGCCGAAATAGCTCTTTACAAATTGTACGTTATGTTATATAATTTACAGTATGTAGAGTATGCCTATAGACACATCTGTGTAAACTATAACGGTCGGAGGTGCTTTTGTGAATACGGATTTTCCCCGTATAATTACCCTTTTGCGCAAAGAGCGCAACATAAGTCAAAAGCAGGCTGCTACCGATCTGGGCGTTTCTCAGGCTCTGCTTTCACATTATGAAAAGGGTATAAGAGAGTGCGGACTTGATTTTCTGGTCAAGACTGCCGATTATTATAATGTATCCTGCGATTATCTTCTCGGAAGATGTGCCGAGCCTATGGGCAAGGCCGCAAAGGAAGCTCCCGCTGCTTCGGGAGAGGATAAGGACAAGCTCACCGAGGAGCAGAAAATGCTGCTGGATTCCCAGAAGCTCATATTCTCCATGGTGTCCGAAAAGGACGAAGGAAAACTGGAAAAGGCTGTCCGCAGCTATCTGAGCCTTGCGGTATATAGGATATTCCGTGTGATATTCTCCGCCAACCCCAAGAACGACCGCAGGTTCTTCACCCTCAGCTCACCTGCCGCAGACGGTTTCACCCTCTCCGCAATGGAGCTGAAAAAAGCCCGTGCCGAAGCCATTGCCGTAAGCGGCGAGATGCAAAGCACGCCCATCACCACAAACACCCTCACAGGAACATATCCCGAACACGCCTCATCGCTTTTCAATCAGGTAAAGCAGTGCGAGGACGAGATAAACGCCGTGCAGGATAAGGACGAATAAACCAAGCCTTTGTGCTCATGCAGCGCAAAGGCTTTTATTGTAAATATGCACAAATCACACACATTATATCAGGTCCATATATGTTGATTCATACAGCATATATGAACTTTTTGTAAATCTAAGGAAATCGGTGAAATTTTTTGCCCCTCTGAATCGTTTATATATCAGAAGCGCATGAAAAGCGCAGGAAGATCATTCTCAAAATTTCTGATAAAACGAACAGGAGGAAAGCTTATGTCACTTAACAACATACTGGCAGCAAAAAGCGGCATTACGAATATCGAAAGCCGCCCAAATGTTATCCTTACATACACGGGGGCAAACGCTTCCGAAACTGATGATATCGCAAAGCTCCTTATGAGAGAGGAGATCAACGTTTACACCACAGACTGCGGCGACAAAAAGCTCAGAGAGCTTTGCCCCAACGGCAGCTGGCACATGATGATAGTGCGTGACGGCGGACTTGCCGCTCCCTCTTTTGATATTATAGGCAATGTGAGAAAAATTTCCGATATCCCGCTGCTCACCGTTTCCGACAGCTGCGACGAGATATACAGGACAATGGCTCTCGCCAAGGGCGCAGATGCCTGCATGGACGCAGATGATTTCGGCAAGTACGAGTTCAAAGCCCGTGTTATATCCATGCTCAGAAGATACCTGGGCGAATCCGCCGAGAGCAGGAGCTTTCTTGCGGCAGGCGGCACAGACACCCTCGTAAACGGCGCAATATCCGTTGACCGCAGGAGACGTGAGGTGTTCTCGGGCGGAAATCCCGTCAAGCTCACAGCCATCGAGTACGGCATCGTCGAGTACCTTATGGAAAACTGCGGCGATGTATGCACAGTTGACGATATCTACCGCCGTGTATGGCGTGAAAATCCCTACTCAGTCCGCAAGACCGTAGTGGAGCACATCAGGCGCATACGCAGCAAGATAGAGCCTGACCCCCACAATCCCAGCTACATCAAGGTAGTTTTCGGCGTGGGCTACAAAATGGAGCGTGCAGCCGTTTAAAATACCGCTTATCCCATACATCTTTATATATCTTCAATCTTCTCCTTAACAAACAGAACGGGAACCTTTTGCTGAAAAGGTTCCCGTTTTGTTATTCTTCCGTAAAGCTCAGCTTCATGGACATATAAATTGACTTGTCCTCAATAAAGTCAAGCTGCTTGTATAAGGGATATCCGCACTTTGTGGCTCTCAGCTCGATGTAGGAAAGATCCCACGCCTTGCCGTCCTCTATTGCCATGCTCACAAGCTTTTTGCCTATGCCACGTCTCCTGTACTCGGGGAGAGTGTAAACGTTCATCAGCGTACCTGTCTTGCCTGTAATGAACAGCGGACTGGCGGGCTTGTTTATCAGCAGAAAGAACACGCAGCCTGCGGCTTTGCCGTCCTCCTCCGCAAGATATACCACGCAGTCACGGTTAAGATGCTCCTGAAAATAGCCCTTTGTCTTATCGGCAATGGTTTCAAAAACAGGCTCTTCAAGGTCGGTGTGGGTCTCGTGCATATATCCCAGTCTCATCTGAATAAGAGTAGGGATATCTGCGGGCTTTGCTTTTCTGTAGTTAATCATTTCATTACCCTCTTATTTTATCTTTCTTGCTTCCACATAATAGCGCTTATCCTCCGCATGACCCATGGAGAAGGTCTTTCTGGGCAGTGCGCCGTCCTTGATGACTGTGGGGAAAAGCTCGTCCTTGCCCATATCGGGGAGCAGCACGCCTGCGCAGCCCTTTTTGGAGGCAAGCTGCCTTACAATACCGGCGCCGTGGATATAATCTACCTTGCCGCCCTTTGCGGAAAGGTACTTGTCTATAAAGTTCTGCACACTGCCAACGGTAAGGTTAGAAGTGGGCTTGGTGATGTAATATTTCTTTTCGGTGCTTCCGCATACCCATACAAAGCTCTGAGAAGCCGTTCCGTTTTCGGAAAGGCCCAGTTCGTCAGTCATCTCGGCAAGCATATCATCGGTGTCAACACCCTCGATAATGCGGTGGATAGCCTCAAACTCCAGAGCGTCGCTGTGGAGATTTACTATCTCCGCCAGTGCATAGCGGGCAGGGTGGTTTGAAAAGTCCTTATCGGGATTTTCTCGCTTCAGCTCCTCGTAATATTCCTTGGCAGTGGCAAGGGAATGGTTTCCGTCGCCCATTGCATACAGCAGAACGGGAGTGCCCTTGCCGTACTTTTTCTCGAACTCCTCGCTGTTCCCCAGAGCAGCAAGAGCAGAATCTGTCTCGGCAACAGTTTCACCGTCCATAAGATAGCCCTTTATGCTGCCGCCGTTTTTCATAAGCGTAAAGTCATAAAGCTTTTTGAGGGAAGCTTTCTTTGCGCTCACCTTTTCAATGACGGTCTTTTGGGGGTCGTCAATAAGTATCATAATGTGGGGAAGCTCCAGAGGCGCACCTCTGCGGACTTTAAGACGGGGAGGGATCCTCTCCGCAACTGTAGCTTCGGTAGCTCTCACGGCAGAGCCGCTGCCCTTGCGGTAATCGTACTGCTCCAGATCGACAGCTCCTACGATACCGCAGCGAACCTTGCCTGTGCTGTCGGTGCGCTCAATGTATATCATTGCGTTCTTATACTCTTTGAAAATGCCGTCGGAGATGTATTTTTCCATATTCTTTCTGATATCGGATATCATCTGCTCCGAATCGGGGCTTTCAAGATATGCTTCGGGAAGAATAAGGTCAAGAGCGGAGGGAGCGCCCTCTGCAATGCGTGCAGCGTCCTTCCAGTATTCGGGTTGGGAGGTGAACTGGTCGCAGGCAACAACTGCCCACTTGGACATATCCGTATTTTCGGCAGGAAGCAAAATATCCGCCGTGCCGAATGCGGTGGATGCTTTAAAGTTATTATCCATAAAATTATCCTCACAAAATAAACATTTACTTTATTATACCATATCGGAAGGATTTTGCAAGGTCAAACGAAAATTTTTTCATATCACGTTTTCGCTGATATAGATATTCATTTGTTAAAACATATCGAATTTTGTAGATATAGCTATTGCAAAAGCGGATATTATGTTGTATAATATATTAGTATAGCTATTTATGCTCAAATGAAATTACTTGTCCTTACCGCACACGCAGGATAAGGACGGATTGGAGATAATTATGGCGCAGCAGCGTTTTGATAAAGACAGGAAAAAGAGCTTCGGCGGATACGGAAAGCCCAAGGGCGATTATAAGCGTCCCTACGGCGGTTCTCCCCGCAACGAGCGCAGCGACTATGACCGTGATGAAAGACCTGCGGATTTTGCTGACAGCGACGAGATAACAGGTCTCATCGTCGGCAGAAATCCCGTTATGGAAGCACTTAAATCAGGCAAGGCGCTCGATACTATTTATGTAAACGAAAATGCAGGAGGCAGCATCGGTGCCATTACCAGAATTGCCCGTGAGCGTGGCATCGTCATCAAGAACGTAAGCGATCAGAAGCTTACTCAGATGTGCGGCGGCGCTTCCCATCAGGGAATAATCGCTTCCGGTGCCTGTGCGGAATATGTTTCCGTAGAGGATATTCTGGCTATTTCAAAAAAGAAAGGCACTGCGCCTTTCATCATCATATGCGATGAGATAGAAGACCCCCACAATCTTGGCGCAATAATCCGTACAGCCGAGGCTGCAGGCGCTGACGGCATCATAATCCCCAAGCGCAGGAGTGCATCGCTGAATGCCACTGTTTTCAAGACCTCCGCAGGTGCGGCAAGCTGGCTCCCCGTTGCAAGGGTGGCAAATCTTGGCGCTGCCATTGACGAGCTGAAAAAGAACGGCATTTGGATATACGGCACAGATGCCGGCGGTGAAAACTACTCCGACACCTCCTTTACAGGACCTATCGGTCTGGTAATAGGCTCCGAGGGCTTCGGCATGGGCAGGCTTATCCGTGACAAATGCGATTTTCTTGTAAAGCTCCCCATGTACGGAAAGATCACCTCCCTCAACGCTTCCGTTGCAGCAGGCATATTCATGTATGAGGCTGTAAGACAGAGAGCGGCTGTAAAGTGATAAGTCTTGAAATTGTATGCAAGGAGGAAATAGATATTGACTGAAAATAAATTTTCTCTTGAAGATATACTGAGCGAATATCCGTCAGACGGTGAATCTCCCGATGAAGCCGCTCTGGACGATATTCTGAGCAGCTATCCCGCCACAAAGAATTACGAGGATTCGGGTCTTGCGGAGATATTTGACAGCAGAAACCCCACTAACGATATCAGTCTCAGCGGCATAAATATCTCGCTGGAGCAGGATTATCCCTCTCCCGAGGAGATACGCAACAGCCGTCCCAAGTCGGTGCATGACATTCCCGAGGATCAGCTTACCGAAGAGGAACGCATCAAAAAGGACAAGCAGATAAAATATGAGATAATGAGCGGTGACTATGACCGCAAGTATATGCCCGATGAGCTGAAAACCGACGCAGAGCTGAGGGCGGAGCGTGAGGAAAAGGAAGCTGCCGAGAAAAAGGCGAAGAAAACCAAGGTAAAGCCCGTCAAAAAGCGTTTTGACGTTGATATCACAGAGGGCATAAAGGGCCTGAGGGATATCTACGACGAGGAAGAGGATGATTTTGACAAGAAATACGGTTCTTCTCCTCTGCTGACGGACACCGACCTTATCCCCAAACGTGAAAAGCGTGAGATCCCCTTTGAGATCGAACAGCCCGAGGGCATGAGCCTTTCGGAAAAGATGGAGCGTCAGGACGAGTACGAGGAAAAATATGCCTCTGCCGAGCCAAAGCGTGAACACAATAAGGTCAAGCCCGAAAAGGTAACTCCCAAGAAGGCTGTCCGTGAGCGTGACCCATTCGACAAATATGCTGATGATAACGACCTTGACAGTATCCTGAGCCAGTACGAAAAGCCCGAGCGTCCCAAGACGCTGGCACGAAGCGATACATCGCATCTCAAGGGCTTTACCGACATCTTCAACAAGCTCCTTGCCAAAGAAGAGTCGGACGGCGAAGGCTCCGAGCTTCTGGAAGAGAGCAAGAAGATAAAGCATCAGAACAATCCCTCAGCTATTGAAAGAAAGAAGATATCCGATATCGACCTTGACCTTTCGGACAAGCTCATTCAGGACACAGCCCAGATAAGCCGCAGCAAGGCTGACACCGAGCTGGAAAAAATGAGCGCCCTTAAAGAGCGCAGAAGCAAGAAGATAAAGGATTTCGTCCTTGTGGGCGACGAAGAGGAAAACACCGAGGCGGAGGTAGCCGAGGAAAAGGAAAATGAAGAGATAGACGACTTCAAAAGCCTTGAAGATGCTCCCGATATTGAAAAGCATATCGCCGAGCAGAAAGGCCGTCTGGCAGGCAGACTGGTTGTGCTGTTCATCTGCTTCATAGCCTCTACCTATATGGCGATAGCAAACGACTTCAACCTCCCCGTACTTGAAACATTCACACTGATAAACAAGCGCAGCCAGCCCGACGTTTTCCTGTTCATCAACAGCGTTATCGGCGTTGTTGCGGGATTTGTGGCATCGCAGACCATATCCAGCGGCATTTCAAAGCTCTTTTCCATGAAAGCCGACTGCGACACCCTTTCGGCAATGGCGCTTATTTCGGGACTGCTGACCTCAATGGTATCCCTGGCGGATTCCAATATGGTTCGTGGCAGCTTCGTTTACATCTATATCCCCGTTGCGGTGGGCGCACTTATCTTCAACACCATAGGTAAGCTGCTAATCATCAGCAGAACACAGCGCAGCTTCTCCTACATTTCGGGAGACAATGACCGCTACGCCCTCTTTATCGTGGAGGACGAGGACAAGGCGCAGAACTTCACAAGAGGCGCTCTCACCGACTTCCCCATTCTTGCGGGAATGCAGAAAACAGAGGTCATCACCGATTTCCTTAAAACATCATACGCCAACGACAGCACCGACAGGTTCTGCCGTATAGTTTCCCCCATAATCGCAGGCGCAGGTCTGCTGCTGGGCATGATCTCGGCACTGCTGGGCATAAGCGAGCACGGAACGATAGGCGCTGTCTGCATGGGTCTTTCCACATTCTCAGCCTGCGCATCTATCTGCTCATGCTTCTCAATGATGCTGGTGGTAAATATGCCGATGGAAAAGGCATCTGTAAAGTATAACGCAAAGCAGGGCGCTATCATCGGCTTTGACAGCATCGACGAATTTGCCGATACCAACAGCATTATGATAGACGCTTCACAGCTGTTCCCTCCCGGAAGCATTATTCTCAGGAACATAAAGTCCTTCCCCGATACAAGCATTGACGAAGCCATTGTCGAGGCGGCAAGCCTTACAAGCCAGGCAGGCAGCGTGCTGAAAAATATGTTCTACGACATAATCGTGGGCAAGACTGAAATGCTCAACCCCGTTGAAAGCTACATTTACGAGGATTCAATGGGTCTGTGCGGCTGGATAAACAACAAGCGTGTGCTCCTCGGAAACAGAGAGCTTATGCAGAACCACAGCATCGAGGGTCTCCCCTCAGTGGCAAAGGAAAAGGAATATACGGGCGAGGACAAGATCGCCGTTTACCTTTCAATATCGGGTCAACTGTCGGCAATGTTCATAATCGAGCTTATGCCATCGCACCAGATAAAGAACGCACTTAAAGAGCTGGAGCGCAGCGGAATTGCAGTAATGCTCCGCTCAGTGGATTCCATGCTTTCGGTGCACAGGCTGTCAGAGCTTTTTGAAGTAACACCCGCACTGTTCAGGCTGATACCTTTCAGACTTCACACAGATTTCGAGCAGACCACCGAGTATGCAGCAAAGCGTCCCGCAACACTTGCCTGCTCGGGAAGATTTGCTTCCTTTGCTCAGCTGATAATCGGAGCAAACCGACTGAGAGGAACGATCTCCGCAGGAATAGCAATGCAGGCGGCAGAAATACTGCTGGGTATTCTGCTGACGCTGACGCTGGTGCTTCTCCATTCAATGGCAGAGCTTACGGTAACAAATATTCTGCTGTACAACCTGATATTTGTGGCGATATTTGCAATATTCAATGCAATACGAAAAGTTTAAGAACCTGTCTTCATAAGAAATGTGTGCGGATTTTCGAGCATAATTTTGTTGCAGAGTAGGCAAAAATCCGCAGGCGGGCTTTCGCCCGGCAAGGATTTTTAACGCAGTCTGCGGCAAAATTTGCCGAAAAGGCGTGCGCATATGCTTGTGAAGACGGGTTCTAATATGTAATATGATCTCCCTGCATCACAAAGGTGCAGGGAGATTTTTTGTAATGTGAAGCCGAGAAACAAAATAAAGCCCTGCACCGCAAAAACGGTGCAGAGCATCATATCATTCCTCAAGCCTTACAATAGACACAACGCTGCCGCTGTAGTCATCATATTCGCCGATGCTGCCCATGAGCCTGATGTCATCGTCAAGCTCTTCGGTCTCAACGATAAACTCCACCATGTCTCCGTGCCCCTCCCACAGCTCAACATAGCGGTTTGAGGGGTCGGTGTGGCAGTCTGCCTTGATGTCTCCCACAACGGCGGTAAAGGAGTTGCCCGAATCAAGGGTTATCTCAAACCGATCCCCGCAGCTGTCGGCATAGGCTGTGCCAAGGGCAACGCACACATCTCCGTCAACACGCCTTATGCCCTGACTGTCGGTGTATGCGTGCTGCTGGAGGTCGTACTGAGCGGACGATGTATCGGTTATGGTGCGGTAATCCATATATGTTTTGAACTCGGTGTTCACATCGGGCAGTGGCAGTGACTTGTCATATGCGCAGGCATTCGAACCCACGGCAGCCAGCAGTGCAGCGGATAATACGGCAGCGGTCATCTTTTTCATAGGTTACATTCCTTTCACATTTATACTAATCTTCAATCAACCTACAGACAAATCCTCGGCTTTGCCTATAGAGCGATTGAAGATTAGTATTACAGAATTTTCTGACACGGTTTTATTCTTGACCGATTTTTTCTTGTTATACTAAGCACCAATTAAAAGCTATACAAAAATCGAGCATAATCTTGCATATATGGATTATGCGATGATTTTTTGTCTATAGTTTTATTGGTGATTAGTATTATTCACATATAATAATATGAAAAGCAGGTGCGGAAAAGAACGGGAAAATTTTATGACAGATACAGATATAAACCGTCATATCATATGCGCCTGCACCGAATTTCCGCAAAACTTTTCCAAACCCCTTGCCAAGCCCGAAAATATATGCTACAATATAAATAATTTATATTTTTAAGGGAGCGATCATATGCCAATTTACGAATCGGGCGAAGATTATCTGGAGACTATACTTCTCCTTCACAGAAAAACAGGCTTTGTCCGTTCGGTGGATATTGCCGCTGAGCTTAATTACTCAAAGCCAAGCATCAGCCGTGCTATGAATATCCTCAAGGACGATGGCTTCATCACCGTTGAATCAGGCGGTCAGATAATGCTTACCGAAAAGGGCAAGGCAAAGGCTGAATCCATTTACGAGCGCCATGTTATCATAACCGAGTTCTTTGAAAAGGTGCTGGGCGTAGATCATGAGATAGCCGCTCACGATGCCTGCAAGATAGAACACATTATCAGCGACGAAAGCTATCAGAAGCTGAAAGAATTTACCGCTGAACATAAATTCCACGACTGATATTTTCCTCGGGTCTGTGATCCGAGGAATTTTTTTGTCTGCCGTTAGCACTCTGATACCTCATCTGTTAGCACTCTTTCTATGTGAGTGCTAAGTTTCATCATTCTATCACAAAAGCGTGATTTTTCTATCATAATAGGGCTGTATTATATAGACATCAAAAGGAGATAAGAAAGAGAGCAAAGGAAAGATGAAAGAAGATGGTTCCTATGCAATGCTTATCTCAATGATAATAATTAGATTTTAAAGGAGCGTTTTATATGTACGGATTAACACCTTTTGAAAGAAATTTCTTTGATTCAGTCAATGACTTTGACAAGGCATTTGCAAAGAGCGGCGTTCGTGCCTGCCGCACAGATATCAGAGAGGACGATGACAAGTTCATCATGGAGTCCGAGCTTCCCGGCTTTGACAAGGAAGATATCACCGTTGACCTCAACGGCAACTCACTTACACTGAAAGCAGAGCACAAGGCCGAGACCGAGGAGAGCAAGAAAGGCAAGTATATCCGCCGTGAGCGCTCCTATGGCTCTTACGAAAGAACATTCGATATTGCGGGCATTGATACCGAAAACATCACAGCAGATTACAAGAACGGTATCCTTACCATGGTGCTTCCCAAGAAGAAGTCTCAGGCTCCCGCTTCAAGAAAGCTTACAATAAACTGATATCATAAACATCAGCTTACAATATATAACGATCGGAGGAATCTATATGTACGGTTTAACTAATTACAGAAAAGGCGATTTTGATATCTTTGACCCCTTCAAGGGATTTTTCGACAATATGTCCGCTGACCCTTGCCGCACGGACATCAGGGACGAGGGAGACCGCTTCATAATGGAGTCCGAGCTTCCCGGTTTCAACAAAGAGGATATCTCAGTTGATATCAGCGGCAATTCTCTTACCCTCAAAGCCGAGCACAAGGCTGAGAACGAGGAGAAAAAGGAGGGCAAGTATATCCGCCGTGAGCGTTCTTACGGCTCATATGAGCGTTCCTTTGATATCACAGGCATCGACAGCGACAAGATCACTGCCGACTACAAGAACGGTATCCTGATAATGGTGCTCCCCAAGAAGCAGCCTGAGGCTCCCGCTTCCAAGAAGCTTACCATTAACTGATATCATATATATCATCACGGAGGACACTTCCATGTTTAAGCTGTAGATATAATGACAGTGACCCGTTAAAGCAGGTCACACAGCAATATACTACGAATGGAGGAATTTATATGTATGGCTTAACAAATTACAGAAACAATGAAAACAGTATCTTCGACCCCTTCAAGGATTTCTTCGGCGGACTTTTTTCCGATGATATGTCCGAAAACAGCTGCCGCACCGATATAAGGGACGAGGGTGACAGATATATTATCGAGTCTGAGCTTCCCGGATTCAATAAAGAGGATATCTCCGTTGATATCTCCGACGGCTATATGACCGTCAGCGCCGAGCACAGCACCGAGAACGATGAGAAGGACGACAAGGGCAATTATATCCGCCGTGAACGCTCCTACGGTTCATTCAGCCGTTCCTTTGACATCTCGGACGTGGACGCTGACCATATCTCCGCCGAATATAAGAACGGCGTTCTCGAAATGATCCTCCCCAAGACTCAGACGACCAAGCCTGAGACACGGCGTCTTACAGTTGGATAACCTTGTTTTGCATGAGGCTGCACAGTCAGTTCTGCGCAGCCTCATGTTTTCTGAAAAGATCCCCATGAGCTGCGGACAGATGTAAATTGCATAATCAGCTTTTAAATTATTCTGCATTGATTGTGCATAGTGACGAAAATGCAGGTAATTGCATAAAAACACTTGATTTTTTCGCAGAACATGGTAAAATATATTTAGCACTCAAGAAATAAGAGTGCTAACACATGAATTGATTGACTGCTAACCGATAAAAAGGTAGGCGGCTATTATAGGAAGGAGTTTTTTATAATGAAAATCAAGCCACTTGCAGACAGAGTTGTTATTAAGATGGTTGAGGCTGAGGAAACCACAAAGAGCGGTATCATCCTTACAGGCAATGCCAAGGAAAAGCCCCAGATCGCTGAGATCGTCGAGGTTGGCCCCGGCGGAATGGTTGACGGCAATGAGGTCAAGATGACTCTTAAGGTTGGTCAGAAGGTTCTCGCTTCCAAGTACGCAGGCACCGAGGTCAAGCTCGATGGTCAGGAGTACACTATTCTCCGTCAGTCCGATATTCTCGCAGTTGTTGAGTGATCGGCATGATCTGAACAAATCCCATTTCAATTTTTGGAGGTAATTATAATGGCTAAGGATATTATTTACGGCGAAGAAGCCCGCAAGTCTTTACAGGCAGGTATTGATAAGCTTGCCGATACAGTTAAGATCACACTCGGCCCTAAGGGCAGAAACGTAGTTCTGGACAGAAAGTTCGGCGCTCCCCTTATCACAAACGACGGTGTTACAATCGCCAAGGAGATCGAGCTTGACAACGCTTTCGAGAACATGGGCGCACAGCTCGTTAAGGAAGTTGCTACCAAGACCAATGATGCAGCAGGCGACGGTACCACAACCGCTACTCTTCTTGCTCAGGCTCTTATCAGAGAGGGTATGAAGAACATCGCAGCAGGCGCTAACCCCATGGTAGTAAAGAAGGGCATGAGCAAGGCTGTTGCAGCTGCTGTTGATGCTATCAAGGCAAACTCCAAGGAGGTTGAAGGCTCCGCTGATATCGCAAGAGTTGCTACCGTTTCTTCCGCTGATGAGGAAGTTGGCAAGCTCATTGCTGAGGCTATGGAGAAGGTTACTTCCGACGGTGTTATCACCATTGAAGAATCCAAGACTGCCGAGACATACTCCGACGTTGTTGAAGGTATGCAGTTCGACAGAGGCTATATCACTCCTTACATGGTAACAGATACCGATAAGATGGAAGCAGTTATCGACGACGCATACCTTCTTATCACAGATAAGAAGATCTCTTCTATCCAGGAAATTCTTCCACTCCTCGAGCAGATCGTTCAGAGCGGCAAGAAGCTCGTTATCATCGCTGAGGATATCGAGGGCGAGGCTCTCTCCACACTTATCGTCAATAAGCTCAGAGGCACATTCACCTGCGTTGCAGTAAAGGCTCCCGGCTTCGGCGACAGAAGAAAGGAAATGCTCCAGGATATCGCAATCCTTACCGGCGGTCAGGTAATCTCCGAGGAGATCGGTCTTGAGCTTAAGGATACTCAGGTAGCACAGCTCGGCCGTGCTAAGCAGGTAAAGATCACCAAGGAAAACACCATCATCGTTGACGGTCAGGGCAACAAGGACGATATCAAGGACAGAATTAACCAGATCAAGGCTCAGATCGAGGGCACTACTTCCGAATTTGATAAGGAAAAGCTCCAGGAAAGACTTGCAAAGCTCTCCGGCGGCGTAGCAGTTATCAAGGTCGGCGCAGCTACCGAGGTCGAGATGAAGGAAAAGAAGCTCCGTATCGAGGACGCTCTTGCAGCTACCAAGGCAGCAGTTGAAGAGGGTATCGTAGCAGGCGGCGGAACAGCACTTATCAACGCAATGCCCGCAGTTTCCAAGCTCACTTCTTCTCTCCAGGGTGATGAAAAGACAGGTGCTCAGATCGTACTCAAGGCACTTGAAGAGCCTGTTCGTCAGATCGCTAAGAACGCAGGTCTTGAAGGCTCCGTTATCATCGACAAGATCATTCGTTCCAGAAAGGTCGGCTACGGCTTTGATGCTTACAATGAGACTTATGTTGATATGATCCCCGCCGGTATCGTTGATCCTACCAAGGTAACACGTTCCGCACTCCAGAATGCAGCTTCCGTAGCAGCAATGGTACTCACAACCGAGTCTCTCGTTGCTGATATCAAGGAAGAGACCCCCGCTGCTCCCGCAGGCGCAGGAATGGGCGGCATGGGCGGTATGTACTAATACCGAAAAACAGCTGATAATATTTTCGCCCCGCAGAAATGCGGGGCGATTTTTATTTGCCCAAAAGCGGGCAACGGACAGCAAACAACGGACAAATAAAAATGTCTGCACAAATAAAGGGTTTAGGTCAAGCCTTTTTCCCGAAAGGCTTGCGGGAGTCCGGAGGGCGACATGAAAATAAAACACCCCGTATCCGAATCAGATACGGGGTGTTGTTATGCCTGTTGAACCTGTGGCGTTTCCGCTCCGTACTTTTTAAGGAGCCGCCTGCGGCAGAGAAAATATGCGGGGATAAGGAAGCAGTCAGCCAGTACCCACGCTGCGGGAGATGCAAAGCAGGCTGCGTTAAATCCGAAAATGCCAACAAAATATGCAATGGTTCCTCTTCCAACCATTTCAAGCACGCCTGCAAAGGTGGCTGTGGGAGAAAATCCCATTCCCTGAATGGTGAAGCGGACGATATTTACCAGCGCAAGAGGGAAATAGAACGATGCCAGTATGAGCAGGAACTGCTTTACCAGCGGGATAAGATGTGCGCTCTTTTCATCAAGGAATATCATTGCCAGATAGTCGCCTGTGAGCAGCAGGAACAGGAAGCTTGCCACTGAGTAGATAAGTCCCAGCAGAACGCATGAGCCCATGCCCTTGTTGAGCCTGTCCCACTTTCTTGCGCCCACGTTCTGACCCGCATATGTAGCCATGGTGCTTCCCATTGCGTCAAAGGGGCAGCAGAAGAACATGGAGAGCTTGTTTGCGGCGGTAACTGCGGTAACGTACATGGTTCCCAGCTGATTTACGGCTGTCTGGAGCACAACGCTTCCGATGGCGGTGATGGAATACTGGAGACCCATGGGAAGTCCCATTGCAAGGAGCATTCCTATGTTTTTGCCCGAGGGCTTCCAGTCGTCCTTATCCATTTTCAGCACGGGGAAGTCTCTGCATACCTTGAAAAGGCAGCCGAAGCCCGACACAAACTGTGCGATGACTGTTGCAATGGCAGCGCCGAAAACGTCCCACTTAAATGCAACGATGAACACGATATCGAGAATGATGTTGATTATGGAGGCGATAACCAGCCAAACAACAGGTGTACGGCTGTCGCCCAGGGAACGGAGTATTGCGGCGGTCATATTGTAAAGAAAATATGCGGGGATGCCTGCAAATATAGTCAGGATATAAATGTATGCACGCTCAAAGATATCCTCGGGGGTACTGGTCATTTCAAGTATCTGTGTGCAGAAGATGACAGTTGCTGCGGTAATGACAGCACCGAAGATTATGCAAAGCCAAAGCGAGCCTGAAACATATTTTCTCAGCTGCTTGTAGTCCCCTGCGCCGAACATCTGGGAAACGGGTATTCCGAAGCCGTTGCATATGCCCATTACAAAGCCTATGACAAGGAAATTCACCGAACCGGTGCTTCCCACGGCGGCAAGAGCGTCACCACCCAGAAATCTGCCGACTATTGCAGTGTCAGCCACATTGTAAAACTGCTGGAAGAGAAAACCGAACAGCAGAGGTATTCCAAAGCTTAAGATAAGCTTCATAGGTTTGCCCTCTGTAAGGTCACGAGTAACAGAAGCCATATAAGCACGTCCTTTCATTATAGAGCCGATATCTTCTCGGCAATTTTTATATTATAATGCTTTGTTTTGCAAAATACAATGACAATTTTGGTCAGTATTTTGAACAAAAAATTTTCTGCATACTGCACAAAATCACCAAATTTTCAAACGTTTATTATGGTCACAGCAATAGAAAAACAGGAAATTCAAATATTATTTATCAATTACGGTTTCCAAAAGCGAATTATTATGATATACTATTTTATATGAGTCATACCGATTTGGAGTTATCGGTATATTTGGAAAACCCAAGAATGATATAGGGAGGATACACCATGCTTTCTGATATTGAGATAGCACAGCAGGCGAATATGAAAAAAATTACCGAGGTAGCGGCTTCACTCGGTATTTCTGAGGACGATATAGAGCCTTACGGTCATTACAAGGCAAAGCTTTCCGAAAAGCTTTTTGCTGAGACTGCAAATAAGCCCGACGGCAAGCTGATACTCGTTACCGCCATCAACCCCACCCCCGCAGGCGAGGGCAAGACCACCATTTCCGTAGGTCTTACCGAGGCTATGGCAAAGATAGGCAAAAGGGCTGTACTCGCTCTCCGTGAGCCCTCTCTCGGTCCCGTGTTCGGCATCAAGGGCGGCGCAGCAGGCGGCGGATATGCTCAGGTAGTCCCTATGGAGGACATCAACCTGCACTTCACAGGCGATATGCACGCCATCACATCTGCAAACAATCTTCTCTGCGCACTGCTCGATAACCATATGCAGCAGGGCAACGCTCTGGGCATCGACCAGCGCAGAATAATGATCGACCGCTGCATGGATATGAACGACCGTGCCCTCAGAAACATCATCGTCGGTCTGGGCGGCAAGGTAAACGGCATTCCCCGTCAGGACAGCTTCAGAATTACCGTTGCCAGCGAAGTAATGGCTATTCTCTGCCTTGCTACCGACCTTGCAGACCTTAAAAAGAGACTGGGCAGCATTCTCGTTGCCTATAACTACAGCGGCGAGCCTGTTTATGCAAGGGATATCGGCGCTGAGGGCTCTATGACCGCTCTGTTAAAGGACGCTCTCAAGCCCAATATGGTTCAGACCCTTGAAAATAACCCCGTACTTATGCACGGCGGTCCTTTCGCAAACATTGCCCACGGCTGCAACTCCGTAAGAGCAACAAAGCTTGCTCTTAAGCTTGGCGATTACTGCATCACCGAGGCAGGCTTCGGCGCTGACCTTGGCGCTGAAAAGTTCTGCGACATCAAGTGCCGTTTCGGCGGTATCTCCCCCGACTGCGCTGTTATCGTTGCAACTATCCGTGCCCTCAAGTACAACGGCGGCGTGCCTAAGGCAGAGCTTGCAGAGGAAAATGTTGAAGCTCTTGAAAAGGGCATCGTTAACCTGCTCACCCACATTGAAAATATGAAGAAGTTCGGTATCCCCGTTGTTGTTGCTATCAACCGCTTCGGAACCGACACCGACGCTGAAATTGCAGTAGTTGAAAAGTTCTGCCATGAGCTGGGCGTTGAAGTCTCCCTTGCAGAGATATTTGCAAAGGGCGGCGAGGGCGGAACAGACCTTGCCGAAAAGGTTTGCCGCACCATTGAAAACAACAAGGCTGATTTCAGATTCCTTTATGATGAAAAGCTTCCTATCAGGGAAAAGATAGAAATTATCGCAAAGGAAATTTACCGTGCCGACGGCGTAAACTACACCACTCAGGCAAACAAGGCTATCGCCGAAATAGAGCGTCTGGGCTTCACCGATACTCCTATCTGCGTGGCAAAGACACAGTACAGCCTTTCCGATGACCCCACAAAGCTTGGCAAGCCCGAGAACTTCACCATTACCGTAAGAGATGTGAAGCTTTCCGCAGGCGCAGGCTTTGTAGTCGCTCTCACAGGCGATATCATGATAATGCCCGGTCTGCCCAAGGCACCCGCCGCAATGAAGATCGACTGCGACAACAACGGAAAGATAAGCGGACTTTTCTGATAATCAAAACGGGGCTGCTGCAGTATCATACTGTGACAGCCCTTAATTCTATGCAGACAAACTTTGATACTTTGTCCGTACCTGAGGATTTTTTATAAGCACATATGCCTCCCGTACACCCCTGTATATCAAACCTCGAAAGGATTCTCCCTATGGAAAGGATAAAAGCCATAACTCCGCCTGACAGCGCAGCGATGAAGCGTGCGCAGGATAAATGGAACAGCGTTGCAAAGCCCCTGCACAGTCTGGGTCAGCTGGAGGATATCATCATAAAAATTGCGGGCATAACAGGCAGCGAAAGCTTTTCTCTCGACAAGCGCTGCGTAGCGGTGATGTGCGCCGACCACGGTGTTGTTGAGGAGGGCGTGACCCAGAGCGACAGCAGCGTTACTGCCATAGTTGCAAAGTCCGTTGCAGAGGGCAGCTCCAACATAAATCTTATGGCCCGCTCATGCAATGCAGATGTGTTCGCCTATGACGTGGGCATGAACCGTGATGTGGAAGCTAATGGGCTTATCCGCCGCAAGATATCATACGGCTCGGAAAACATTGCAAAGGGCGCCGCAATGACTTATTCTCAGGCGCAGGCAGCTCTTTCCGTGGGAATGGACGCAGTGCGTGACCTTAAAGAAAAGGGCTACAAAATAATAGTCACGGGCGAAATGGGCATAGGAAACACCACCCCCGCCGCCGCCGTCACCTCAGTGATAACAAACGCCCTGCCCGAGGTCGTTACGGGAAAGGGCGCAGGTCTTGGCAGCAAGGGGCTTGAACGGAAAATATCCACCGTAAAGCGTGCTTTGGATATAAACCGTCCTGACACTGACAATGCCCTTGATATCCTTTCAAAGATTGGGGGCTATGACATTGGCGCAATGACGGGTCTTTTCCTTGGGGGCGCATATTATCATGTTCCCATCGTTGCGGACGGAATGATATCCGCCACTGCTGCAGCTCTGGCAATAAAATTCAACAAGCTGTCACGGGAATATATGCTCTGCTCCCACACCTCCTCCGAGCCTGCAGCGGCAATGCTTCTGGAATATATCGGGCTTAAAGCACCCATATGCGCAGGGCTTCATCTGGGTGAGGGCACAGGCGGTGTTCTGCTGCTCCCCCTTATTGACGCTGCCATGGCGGTATATAACTCATCTCATCTTTTTGAAGCGCTCTCAATAGAGCAGTACAAGGAGCTGTAATGCTTACACTTATAACAGGCGGCTGCAAATGCGGAAAATCCTCCATTGCCGAGGATATTCTTTCCGACTTCTGCGGCAGAAAGATATACATAGCCACAATGGAGCCTTTCGGCGAGGAAGCTCACACTGCCATCAGCCGACACCGCATAATGCGGAGCGGCAAGGGCTTTGAGACTGTGGAAAAATACACGGACATTCAGGATATAGACCTGCCCGACGGCTGTGCCGTGCTTCTTGAATGTGCCTGCAATCTTATGGCAAACGAGATGTTCTCAAAGGGCGAGAGATCCCCTGCGCAGAAGATAATAACAGGAATATCAAAGCTTTCAGGTCGTGCCGACCGCTTTATAATCGTTACAAATCAGGTGGGCGATGACGGCATCGGGTACCCTGATGAGACCATGGAATACATCAGGCAAATGGGTCTGCTGAATGCCGCAATAGCACAGGCGGCAGACGTTGTTATCGAGGCTGTTTACGGCGTGCCTGTGTATCTGAAAGGAGCTGCAAAATGAGATCGCTTATATCGGCATTTGCCATGTACTCACGTATCCCCATGCCGCCCATTGAGTGGAAAGAGGAAAACAGGCGGTATGCTTTGTGCTTTTTCCCGCTGATAGGTACGGTCATCGGGGCGGTAATGCTGGGCTGGCAATGGCTTTGTAATGTGCTTGGAGCAGGCGATATGCTTTTTGCAGTCGGCTGCACGGTCATACCCATAGCCATCACAGGCGGCATTCATCTGGACGGCTTCTGCGACGTAAGCGACGCAAAGGCTTCCTGCGCCGAAAAGGAAAAAGCTCTTGAAATAATGAAAGACTCCCGTGTGGGAGCCTTTGCGGTGATAGATCTGGCAATATATCTGCTTATCCAGACGGCACTTTTTGCGGAGCTTAGGAACACCTCTGCCATGCTGTGCGCAGCGCCGGTTTTCGTGCTCTCACGCTCTTTCAGCGGGCTTGCGGCAGTGACCCTTAAATGCGCAAAAAAAACGGGCACGCTCCAGGATTTCTCCCTGCCTGCCCATAAAAAGATAACTGTTACCGTGCTTTCATGCACGGCTGTGTTGTCCGCCGTTTTGATGGTGCTTGCCTCCCCTGCCGTGGGAATATCCGCCGCTGTGGGTGGGATACTGTCATTTGCATATTACCGCAGCTTTTCATACAAGCGCTTCGGCGGCATCACAGGCGACCTTGAAGGCTGGTTTTTGCAGATATGCGAGCTTACATCTCTCGCATTCATCACAGCCGCCGTTAAGCTTGCTGCTTTTTTGACATAAAGCTTTTGAAATAAAACTGCTTGTCGATAATATCCCCTGCTATGCCAAGAATAGTACCTATTCCCAGTCCGTCAATGCGGCCGAGGCAGAAAAATGTAAGTCCTGCGGTAACGGCAAGGCAGGTAACATCAAAGCCTATCTTTATTTTGGGATAGGCTATTTTTGTTATATCCGCCAGCTCTCTGGGGAACAGGTCCGTAGGGACAATGGGCAGCTGACAGCGGTTTGACAGCGCTATTCCTATGCAGATAAGCACGTAGCTTATTATGAAATATACTATTCTCCATGCAAGAGAAGATGGCAGAACGTTTATCCACAGTTCATGAACGTCCAGCAGCTCGCTGAACACAAAGCCCACCGCAAAGCTGAACAGATACGAGGTGACGAACTTCTTTCGCATTATCATAAGGCTCAGTATGAGTGCTCCCGAATACAGCATAAGCACCACGCCGAAGCTGTTTATCAGCACAGCAAGAGCCAGCGCAGCTTCACCTCTGAAAAGCTTTTTTCCGTTTGTTTCTATCATTTGGCATGATCTCTCCATAATAAATTCCGCTTTATGTTTTACTACCATGAAAAGAACAAAGCAAACAGATTTTTTTGATGATATCTTAACAAAACGGGGCTGCCGCATTTCTGCGACAGCCCTGAATTATTTATCGGATATTTTGTTATCTTATGGTAGGCGCCTTTTCCTGGCTTGCGCATCTTGCGGTAACAGGAGAACTTGCCTTGCCGGCGTCATACTTTCTTGTGGAAGAGTTATAGACAACTGCTGCAACACGGAACTTGTAGTCCTTGTCGCCGATGATGCCTGTTACGGTGCACTTTGTGCCTTTAACGGTCTTGTAACGGACATACTTGCCCTTGGCTTCATCGTACATATAGATCCTGTAGCCGTCAGCACCCTTGACCTTGCTCCATGAAAGGGTTATCTTGTTGGTTCCGGACTTTGCCTTTACGTTCTTGGGCGCAGCAAGCTTTGCCTGAGAAGCAATGGTGTCGGTGGAAGTGGAGGTAGATGGCTTGGAGCTTGGCTTGTTGGGCTTGTTTGCAGGCTTCATGGTTTCGTAGTTGGAGTCATTGTTATTGGCAGCATTTGCGGCAGCCTTTACATTAACGGTTATGGAAGCAGCTGCCGAGTAGGTAGTGTTGGTAACGGTAGCTGTGTAGGTGTTGTTGTAAAGCAGCTTGTTGATAGTTATAGTGTTCTTTGTGGTATCGGAGAGAGCCACAACGTTTCCTCTGCTGTCGGTAAGTCTTACACGGAAGGTATCCACATAAGCCTTGTTGGAGGAAGCCACGGGATTTGTCCACTTAAGGGTGATAGAGGAATTAGTGCAGGAAGCGGTAAGATTTTCGGGCTTGCCGTATGCTTCGTAGCTGCTCATATCAGGCTTTACGGTGAACATTGCTGTGGAATCCACAAAGGGAACCAGGTCGCCTTCGTTGATGTCGTTGCCATAAATTCCGATAACGCTGAGAGTGTATCGGGTATCAAGCAGTCTGCCGTTTACATCGGCATTAAGAGGAAGCTGAGTGTAGGGAATTACGATAGAAGTTTCGCTTGCGTTTGCGTAGCTGGTAGAGATTATGTTGGCATTTTCATCGCACACCTGAATGAGATAGTATGTGCAGGGTGTAACAGCCTTCCATGTAGCCTTTACGCAGCTGTTGTAGAGCTTGTAGCTGATGTTTGTGGCATAAGCGTAGGTATTATATGCAGCGCTTACCGAAGTGCCGAAGCCGAAATCAGCAGCGGGAACAGCAACGGCGGTTCCTGCCATCATAAGAGCTGCAAGCAGTGAAGCGGTGATCTTATAAGTATATTTCATAATAACCATCCTTTCGTCACGGATCATAGTGTGTTTATCCTGTACCTATATAATACCATATATTCGTGTGAATTTCAACTGTCCGAGGCGTTTTGTAATAATTTGGTGTTAATTTGTAAACAGAAAAGCGCCCCCTTTTTCAAGAGAACGCTTTCCATAATTTATACATTTGCGGAGCTGTCGGCATTTCCCTTTTCACGTTCCATGCGCTCTGCCGCAAGCTTGTTGGAGTTTTCTTCCAGTGACTGCCTGCTGGGCTTGTGAAGCTCATCATACTGCTTTACAAACTCCAGTGCGTCCTCCGCATTAAGTGGCTTGCTCATAAGGAAGCCCTGAATGTAGTCGCACTTCATCTCGCTGAGGATATTGTACTGCTCGATAGTCTCAACGCCCTCTACAACAGTTGCAATTCCAAGGTGCTTTACCATGTCGATGATAGAGCCTGTTATCTGATAATCCTTGTGCTTGCTGCATATCTCATCAACAAAGGACTTATCGACCTTCAGGCACTTGATTGGCATATCTTTAAGATATCCGAAGGAAGAATAGCCTGTTCCAAAATCATCAAGTGCAATGGCAATGCCCATATCTGCGATCTTCTGGATCACCTTGTCGTTTCCGTCCATGAAATCAACCAGACAGGTCTCGGTAAGCTCTACCTGGATATTTGCGGGATTGATGCCGAACACATCAATGGTTCTTGCCACCTTGTCCAGGAAGTCGCTCTTTTTGAGCTGAACTGCGGACACGTTTATGGACATGATAATGTCCTTGTTGTACTCGTTCATTTTCTTGAGATATCGGCAGGCAGTCTCGAATATCCATGTGCCTATCTCAACGATAGCGCCTGTTTCCTCAGCCACCTGTACAAAAGTAAAGGGAGGAACGAAGCCCAGCTCCTCGGATTCCCAGCGGATAAGCACCTCAAAGCCGTGGATATCGCCGTTCTGAACGGAAATGATGGGCTGGAAGTTAAGGAACATCTCGTTATTTGCCAGAGCGCTGTTGAGCTTCTGTGCGATAGTTGCTTTGCTGAGCACCTTCTGGTGGAGGGAAGCATTGTAATAAGCAGTTCTGCCCTTTCCTCTCTCCTTGGCACGGCTCATAGCGATATCAGCGTCACGCAGGAGCATATCTGCGTTGGTATCATCATCGGGATAAACGGAGATACCTACTGAGAACTGCGCATACATCTTGTCGTTGAGTATCTCGATAGGCTCCCTGAAAGCATATCTCAGGTTAGCCACCAGTTCGTCGATAATGCCGTAATCGTCGTTGAATTCAGTAAGGATAACAAACTCGTCGCCGCTGAATCTGAACACCCTGTTCACAACAGTCCTGAGCCTCTGACCGAATATTTTCAGGAACTCATCGCCCTGCCTGTGGCCAAGGGTCTCGGTGATCCACTTGAAGTTGTCGATATCAATGAAAAGAAGTGCAAAGCGCTTTCGGGACTCGTCCCTGCTCACTGCCAGATCCTCGATATACTCGTACATCTTGTATCTGTTCTGGAGGCCTGTGGTGGGGTCAAGGTTTGTGTAATCGTCAATAACAGCGTTCTTGTCCTGCAATGTCTGCGCCAGATTATCAACAGACTTTGCAATAAGACCTATCTCATTTTCCGACTTGGAATTTATCCTGAAATTGTAGTTTCCTGCGGATATCTCGGCAATGGAGCTGGATATCTCGGGGATATCCTTTGCCTCGTGGCGGATAACGTTCAGCGTTGCGATAAGCTCTATCACGAAAAGGCAGGCAAGAATGATTATCTGCTGGAGATACATCTTGCTGAAATTGCCGTCAGCCACATGACCGTCAAAGACGATGACCGTGCGCCAGCCCATGAGGACGGTTCTGCTGAGAACGTAGCTTGTGGTGTTGCCGCTTCTGAAGCCCATGAGCGAGCCGCTTTCGTTGTTTGTTATAAGGCTCTTGAAATCAATGCTCCTGTCGGGGGAAATGGAAAGGAAGCCGTTGATATCCTGGGGCATACAAACGATATTGTTATCGCTGTCCAGCACAACAGCATATGCACCGTCAAAGAAAAGGCTGTTTTTGAGCTCTGCTGCAAGGTCAGCGGAAGATATCTCCGCTCCCACGCAGCCTGCGAACTCACCGTTGAAGTTTACGGGCTTTACAATAAGTATCTGGGAATCCTCTGAAAGGAAGCTTCCGTTTTCATCGGAAATGGTATATAAGTACGAATTCTGTGAAACAGCGCTTGCCGCATTTGAGAACCAGCCGTAATCCTCGGTATTTATCTTTGTCCTTACTCCAGAGCTTGAAACGGCAGAGCCGTCATTTGCGGAAACGCACCATATTACCTTTGATCCGCTTGACGCAGCAAAAATGCCGTTTATGGAATCCACCGCATACTTTTCGCCGCTTTCATCGGGGGAAGCAAGATATCTGCATATCTCATTGTCCCTTGCCATTATCTCCAGCGGCATATTGGCAGCCGTTATGAAATCGTTGAACTTGTTTGCCGCTGCGTCCGACGAGTTCATTATCTCACGGGTAACATCGGTGTTGATATTGCTCCTTGTGATGATAGAGGTCATACAGGCAAACAGCACTATGAATATAACATTAAAAACGAATATCAAGGCGATTATTCTCTTGATAAAGCTCTCCTTGAATGTGTTTTTCAGCTTTTTAAACATAATTAACCCCGTTTCATGTTCAGTTTTGCCGTTCTCCCGCAAAGGAATGCGGCTAAAAACAGCCTTGTATCATTGCGTTATTATGATAGATTTACAATATAAGTGCAACACATGGAAAAAATAATGACACATAAAGC